>Ga0134128_10001573_pt1 | contig 29100 bp, 25 predicted proteins | sample KB31754_FD_96462 | JGI IMG/M metagenome (GOLD analysis project Ga0134128, IMG submission 96462) | Terrestrial soil microbial communities with excess Nitrogen fertilizer from Kellogg Biological Station, Michigan, USA - KB3-175-4 | ecosystem: Environmental > Terrestrial > Soil > Unclassified ... | reverse complement strand
TCTCGCCGACGAAGCCGGCCTCAAGGTCATCGTCCAGGTCTACGTCGACTCCGCGCCCGAGTGGGTCGGCCAGAAATTTCCTGATGGCCGCTACGCCGCGCAGGACAACCAGCCCATTCCCTCCCAGGCCGCGCCCGGCTACTGCTTTGACCACCCTGGTGTCCGCCGCGCCGTCCTCGCCTACTACCAGGAAGTCGCGCGCCACGTCCGCAACAGCCCCGCCTTCTATGCATGGGACCTTTGGAGCGAGCCCGCCGCCCTCAACTGGGCCCGCATCAGCTACAAATCCGAGCCCATGTTCTGCTACTGCCCCAGCAGCATCGCCCGGTTCCGCGCGTGGCTACGCCAGAAGTACGGCACCCTCGACGCCCTCAACCAGGCATGGCACCGCACCTTCACTCACTGGGACCAGGTCGAGCCTCCGCGCTACGGCACAATCCTCACCTACACCGACTTCATGGACTGGCGCGTCTACTATGGCTACAAGCTCGCCGAAGACCTCAAGCTGCGCAGCGAAGCCGTCAAATCCATCGATCCCGCACACCTCACCACCAGCCACGCGCCCAATCCATCGCCCCTGGTCCGCACCCTTGCCGACCCCTACGACCCCACCGACGACTACCTCATGAAGGACTCGGTCGACTTCTTCGGCACCAGCTTCTATCCCAAGCTCACGGCCGAGCAGTACAATTGGACCGTCGAGCGCCGCGTCCTTGCCATGGACCTCACCGCAAGCATAACCGGCGGGCGCGGCTTCTACGTCGGCGAGCTGCAGAGCGGCTACGGCATTCACGGCATAACTGTCGGCTCTCCCGTCACGACCGCTGACCTGGAACTATGGACGTGGGGCATGGTGTCCCGCGGCGCCCGCGCCATCAGTTATTACGCCTTCTATCCCATGAGCGCCGGCTACGAGTCCGGCGGTTACGGCATGATCAACCTCGACGGTACCCTCACGGAGCGCAGCCGCCACGCGGGCCAGATCGCGCAACAGATCCGCGATAACCAGGACATTCTCCTCGATGCCCATCCCGAGCCCGCCGAGGCTGCAATCGTCTTCAGCCCGCTCGCCCCGCTCGTCGGCGGATACGACGAGGACGGCAGCCGCACCGCCATCCACCAGTCCGTGGCCGGGTACCACCGCATGTTCTTCGAGCGCAATCTCCCCGTCGATGTCCTCAGCTCGCGCGAACTCGCTCATGACCATCTCGACCGCTACAAGCTGGTCATCGTTCCCTATCCGCTCATGCTCACGCAGGAGGAAGCCGATACCGTGCGCCAGTACGTCGCCGCGGGCGGCCACCTATTCGTTGAAGCGCGCCCCGGCTGGATCGACGAGCGCGGCCACGCCCAGCCTCACATCCCCGGCTTCGGATGGGACGAGATGCTCGGGGTGCGCGAAAAGCAAGTCATCCCCGGCAAGGAGTTCCCCATTCGCTGGGGTTCGGCCGAGTTCACAGGCATGACTTTCTTCGAGCAGTTCGATAGCGTCAACCCATCCGCGAAGCCCGTCGCCTCCAGTGCCGCCAGCGATCCCATCGCGTGGCAGAACCCCTATCAGAAGGGAAGCGCCATCGTTCTCGGCAGCTTCGCCGGCCAGCAGAACTACAAAAGTCCCACGCCCATGCACCCGCTCGCCGGCATCCTCGCCCACTGGGCTGGCCTCACCTCACCCACCCTGCAGGCGCCCGCCTTAGTGGAACTGCGCCAGATGCGCGCCGCGAATGGCCGCCTCGTCTTCCTCTTCAATCACGGAGACCAGCCGGCCAGGGTGCAATTCCGCCGCACCCTTGAACGCTCCGCAACCGCCATCCGCGAAATCACCACCGGCCAGCACCTGCCCGCCACGGGCGCAGAACTGAACCTGAACACGGAAGTCCCCGCCCAATCCGTCCGGATATACCGCATTGACTTTGGACACATGTGACCCCGACCACGGCCGAATCAGATCGATCGCGGCGACGCGACTCGCGATTCTAAGATCGATGCCTTTTAACGCGCAGCCGAAACAATCGTCATCAATTCCTCTCGCTTGAGCGGTATTGGATTGGCCTTCGTACTACTTGATAGGTCTGCTCTTTCGGCAATACCCGGCATGTCAACTTCGTTGACGCCCCATGCACGGAGCGGCGGTACATTGAGTTCAATGCAGAGCTCACGCACGCAATCGATGCCCTCCTTCACATCTGCTCCACTCTGGCCAGTGCGCAAACGCGAGATCGTCGCGTACCCCTCCAGCGATGGATGCTGCGGCGCTCGGGCCCGCAGTGCGGAGACGTTTGCTGCCATGCCGTGAGGCAGCAGCTCCGCACAGAGTGCTCCGTGCGGAGCTTTCCATTGCCCTCCGATCGGCGAAGCAAATCCATGCACCACCCCCAATCCCAATTTCGGTATAGGTTCGGTTCAGAAACGCCGGAGTTCCTTCTCTTTGATTACCAGGAGCGGCATGCACTCCAGAATGTTCCTGATTTCTCGCGTCAGGCATCTCAAGGGCGGTAATGGGAGTGGCGGGCGGTTCAGAATCTTTCTCTGACCAGCGAATGCTCGCGGCAAATGTCCGAGAGCGGCATCAGTTCGACCTGCTTCGAAAGTGCGCCGTAAGCGTCGGCGATCTCGCCATAAGGTCGCAGGCGCCAGATGCACCTCTATTTCCCTCACACGCTTCTTTGGCACTGCTGTTGCTCCCCTGATTTGGTGGATGACAGGAAAAGTTCGAAAACCTGCCGGGCTTACCGGCCTATCAGGATCGATTACTTAGCTGGATTTTTGTGTCTTTCCAATACGTCAAAGCGCTATTTCGAATTACTACGGAGGCCTGGAACAGGGAAATGCTGCCGAAGCTTGGCTGGCACTCCTGTACACGGAATTTGCGTCCAAAGATCAGTCCAAAAGAGGAGCAATTGGGCAAAAGCAGGCGCCGGCAAGCACTGCTTACTTGTTCCTGAGGAACACTGGGCTGATATTGGAACCATGAACATCGGCGTGGCAATCCGTACAGGGCTGGAGCCGACCCGATTGATCTTTAGCGCGCGGCATGTGCGCGCCAGTCTCTGGATCCGGGACCGGGAAATGGCAGAACTGGCAGATCGCGTCTACGTTCGCCCGAATCAGCAAGTGCGGATTGGGGCCGCCGTGCGGAAAGTGACATACCGTGCACCCCTCGGTCTTGACGACGGCGTGTTCAAACACGAATGGTCCGGCTATCTCAGTGTGGCAATCTGTGCAACGGTTATCCTGCGCATGGGCTGACGCTGCAGGTTCGTTTACGACTGTGCCGTGCGGGTCGTGGCAGTCAGTGCATTCGATCAGGCCCTCTGCCACGTTGTGGCGAGACGGACTCGAGAATTGAGGTTTCACATCGGTGTGGCACTGATAACAGAGCGCAAGCTGCGCGGCCTTGAGCAGATATTTCGGCGCAGCAGCGGAATGAATACTGTGACAACTAATGCAGCTTAGCGATGCCCTGCCATGCACGGAGCGATCGAAGGTCGAATGCTTTCCCCGGTGACAAGTCAGGCACATGTCATCCGCTTGCGTGGGCGGGACCTGCGCAGGGTCGACGATCTTCGACTTTGCGCCTCCACTCTCAAGGTGCTCTTTTTCAGGACCGTGACAGCTTGCACACAGCACGCCTTTGCCGCCGCGCGCCGTAAGCGCTTGCGCATGCGGGTTCTCCGCATAGCTCTGGACAACTGCCGCATGGCATCGCGCGCAGGTACGCGCTTCTGCCCCGGTGGCCGCGACACCGGGGCTGCTCCCAGCGCGGTCGGGCCTGGTTGCATTGGCTTGAGCCATTGCTGTGGTTCCGGCCAGGACACTTACGGCAAGAAGCGATAAGCAGTTGTGCAGTGCCGGCCTGTGGAAGGCCATGGCGATTTGCGCGTTCATTGTAAAGATGGCGTGCCAGGCGAAGACGGAGCCTGGGTCGTTGAGCCCGCACCCTCGCGAGGCGAGACAAACGGATCAGGCCTGATCTTGCCGCGGTGGCAGGTGCCGCAGGTCACGGGACCGGGCACACCGTCATTCCCGGTGATGAACTTGCGGTTGATCTCCGCTGTCATGGTATACATCAGCCGCGCGACTGCCTTCATCGGTCTGGAATCGTCTGCGAATCTGAGATGAGTGGGGCCGCCACGAACGATCCCCTCCGAATCTCTCACGTGGCATGCGCTGCATCTGACACCGATCTCGCCGCTCCACTGCTGCATGGTGTCGTGTACCTCGCGTCCGGTGAAATTCTTTGGCAGAACCTTGAGGTTTACCGGCGTCGCAATCGTGTGCGCCTGATTCGGCGATGGACCTGCTGGCTGTCTTTGCGCTCGTGTGGAAACCGGAGCGGCCGCGGAGACGACGAGGATGGAGGCGGCCAAGAGTTTGATCAGGATGGCTGATCGAGCTTTCAGGCGACTCTCCACTGTGCTCACCTGTATCTGGTACCAATGATCTGCTGTTACCAGGCTTCCTTCGACTTCTGCTGCTTCGACCAAAGGAAGTCCACCAGTTGGTGAATGTCCTCATCGCTCAGCACATTCTTCCATGCGGGCATATAGAGGGGCGGAGTGGGCCCCGTCGTGCTTTCGAGCGGCGGAGCGCGGCCATTGCGGACCACAGCAATAATCTCGTCCTTGGTGTAGTCGTCGGCGATGTGCAAGAGCGAGGGGACCTGTCCGCCCTGCGCGTTGGGATTGGGAAGTCCGCCCTGCAGTTCCGTGCCGTGGCAGCCAGCGCAACCTACACGCGCAAATTCGCGTTTGCCGGCCTCAATGGCCACGCCAGCGGGCGAGAGCGGCTTGGCTCTGTGCTCAAGAATGGCCTGCGCATCCTCGGCGCTGGCGGACGCCATGTAGGCGATGAGAGCCTTGCGCGCATTGGTTTCCAGATCGTATTCAGGCATGGTGCTGCCGGGGTACACGTATTCCGGGTTGACAAGCTGCTCATCGAGCCATGCGATGGAATGACGTTGGGTAACACCGAGCAGATCAGGACCCGCCTTCGCCCCAATGCCACCGACGGAATGGCACACGATGCAGTCCTTCTGTACGAACAGTTCCCGTCCATACGTCGCGCTTGGTATGAGCCGCACGCTCGAGAAGTAGGACCCCATCTCCTCATTCGTGAGCGAAAGCATGTAATAGGTGAGCGCCCGGGCTTGTTCACGCGTGAAATGAAAATTCGGCATGGCCGAGCCTGCCGATACCTGGTTGGGAGCAAGGAAATGAGTCTCCAGCCAGTCGGGGGATCGGTGGCTCGCGCCTTCCTCGGTGAGGTCAGGACCGATGCTGCCGCCAATGCCATTGAGCTTATGGCAGCCGCGGCACCCCTGCGTCTCAAAGAGATGACGGCCTTCGGTGAGTTCGGGTACGCCGGGAACTTCGCCTTCCTTGTGGCATCGGCCGCAGGAAGCGCGAATGTATCCCCGAGTGAGCAAGGGCTTGTCCCAAAATTCAACCTTGCCGTGCGCATCGTCCTTTGTTGTGGCCAGCCCTTGTCCGCCATGGCAGATCGTGCAGCCAAACTTGGACGTGACGTGCGGTTCCAGACCCTCGTGATAGCGGAAAGGCTCCGGCGCGTCCTTCATGGTGGGGTCGTCGACCCCGAGGTGGCAGGTTGTGCAGCGGTCCACGCGCTGAAGCCCGGTGAGCATCACCTGGTGTATCTCCGGGCGCGTATTCAGTACGGCGCCTTTTGCCGCGGCGTTTGGCTCGCCCTGTGCTTCCAGTTGGAAGAACGTGCGCTGATATGCCTTCCAGGAAGGAGTGCTTGCCTGACGAATGGCCCAGAGAATGAGCACCAGCGACACGACGCTGAGTACGAAGAAAATTTGAGGCAGGCGGCGTCCCATCACTCAGCCCCCGTAACAACGTGAACCCAGGGCGGAACGAACGCCCATCCAGGGCCACGGAAGAATGTTCCGATCACGATCAAAACAAGATTCGCGACAACGAACCCTGTAAAGAGCCAGATGGCCCATTTTCTGTCGGCCGGGTGACGGCTGGGATTGCGGTCAAAGTACGGGATGGCAAGCAGCGCCAGCACCATGAGAGCCGGTGCGATCACTCCTCCTATCAACGCCGAATGACTCACCAGCTCCTGCAATCCGAGGAAGTACCACGGCGCCTTGGCTGGGTTCGGCGTCTTCGCGGGATTGGCAAGCTCTTCTAGCGGAGCCCGAAAGAAGAGCGATATGGCCATGACGGTGGTTACCGTTGCCATGAGCGCGATCGCTTCACGGAAGAATGCGTACGGATAAGCGAAGACGGCGTCCTCTTCTTCGTCCGGTTCGATGGTTTCGAAAATCGGCTTTCCCGAGACAACTTCCATCAGGCCGTAGGTTTTGGTGGAGGAAGCGGCGGCGGCGCGCAATGGAACGGCTATAGCAGGGGCACCGATAGTAACCAGCTGCCGCTCGGGCTGTTTCGCCTTCAGCTTCCAAACAGGGCGCGATAGGCCGCCATCTTTGCGAACGCGCCAGAAGTGCACGATGGTGAGCAGGATGGCTACCGCTGGCAACACCGCGACGTGGAGCACGTAGAAGCGGAGGAGCGCGCCTTCGCCCACACCGTGCCCGCCGAGGAGCAGTTCGCGAACCTGACCACCGACGAGGGGCGCATAGCTGCCGATGTTCGTGCCAACGGTGATGGCCCAGAAGGCAAGCTGATCCCACGGCAACAGGTACCCGGTGAATGACAGGCCCAATGTGACAAGCAGCAGGAGAACGCCGATCACCCAGTTGAACTGACGAGGACTCTTGTATGACGCGGTGTAGAAGACGCGGCACATGTGCAGGAATACACAAATCACCATGCCGTGCGCGGCCCAGCGGTGCATGGCGCGCAGATAGGGTCCGAGGAAGACGACGAATTGGAGGTCCTTCATATCCTGGTAGGCCTGCGACGTGGATGGCCGGTAATAGCACATCAGCGCGATTCCGGTGGTAACCAGGATGATGAACAAGAAGAAGGTGATGAAGCCGAGATAGTACGTGTGCTTGAAACGCAGGTGCTCTTTCTTCACCTTGGCCGGATGAATATGGAGCCACACGTTCAGAAACACCAGCTCCGACTTGCCCTTGTCAGTCGAGAGCGGATCGCCGCGGAAGATGGATCGCCGGATTTCCTTGATCAGGTTCATGTCTACACCATCAGCCGATAGCTGGAGGGAACACCCTTTTCCTTGTCGACCCGGAGCTTACCGTCGCGCGCGAGGGTCATTTCGAACCACTGCAGCGGCTTGGGCGCAGGACCGTGCTGCACCGAGCCATCGGCGGCGAACACGCTGCCGTGGCACGGGCAATGGAACTTCTGATCGCTCTGGAAATGAGCCACGGTGCAGCCCAGGTGAGTGCAGACAGCGCTGGCAACTGCAAAGCCCTTTTCGCGATCGCGAAACACATAGATTTTTTCGTCGGCCAGGAACGTGGGCGCGCCGTAGGCATAGTCCGCCGGATCACCGATCTTGAATGACTGAGGGGGCTCATAGAAGACGCTCGGCACCAGGTAGCGAATCACCGCTCCGAAGCTGATCGCAACTCCGCTGAACAACGCCCCCATTCCGGCGGTTCCCCACGTCAAAAAGGCTCGACGATTCATGCCCATGCTCTCCTAATCGAATACTTCCCGTTCCTGCCGCTCCATCGCTTCCATGGTGATCGCGCCCGTCGGACACCGCTGCGCGCAGAGACCGCACCGTATGCACTTTTCTTCGTTCTTGATGATGGCCCCGGCCTGGCCCGCTTTGAGTTCGGCAGCGGGTCTGCCGTAGCGGTTCTGAATCAATGTGTCGTACCGCTCGTCTCCACTCACCTGTACCAGGTCGACGAGCCGCAGGCAGTTCTCCGGACACACGTCCACACAGCCGGCGCAAAGAATGCATTTCGATCCATCGAAGATGGTGTTGACCTGGCAATTGAGGCAGCGACGGCCTTCCGCGCGGCCCTGCTCCTCATCGAATCCGAGTTCCACTTCCGCAATGCCGATGCGGCGATTGGAAGGAAGCACCGGCATCTTTTGCCGCGGTGTAGTCAGAAAGCCTTCGGGCATCTTCCAGTTGGCAAGAATACGGAACTGCCGGCGCACGGTCGATTTACTCTTCCCGCTCAGGTAGAGGTGGATGGAACGAGCGGAACGATGGCCGTTGGCAACCGCTTCCACCAGCACGCGCGGCCCGAATGCCACGTCGCCGCCGGCGAAAACGCCAGGGGCGGTGGTGCTCAAATCTTCATTGATCTTGAGAATGCCGCGGGGGGTAATCTGGATGCCGTCCTCGATGCCTATGTAGGAGAGATCCGCCTGCTGCCCGATGGCCAGGATTACGCTTTCGCAGGGGATGATCTTTTCCTCGTCGCTGAACGCAGGATTGAAGCGGCGGTTCTCGTCGAAGACACTGACGCACCGGCGCACCTTCAAGCCGGTAACCACTCCGTTTTCACCGACGATCTCCTTCGGTCCCCAGGAGTTCTCGAGCACGATGCCCTCGTGCTCGGCTTCTTCCACTTCGCCCTTCCAGGCCGGCATCTGCGCGCGCGACTCAAGACTTACCATGACCACCTGTTCGGCGCCTGAGCGCCGCGCCATGCGAGCAGCGTCAAATGCTGGCTGAAAATGGCCATCCTCTTGCGCATCCAGCGCGGCAAGATCGGCGGCTTCATGCACGAGGCGCACCGCGGAACGCGCAACGTCGATGGCCACGTTGCCGCCTCCGACAACAGCGACGCGCTTACCCAGTTCAATTTCGAAGCCTAAATTTACATTGATGAGGAAATCGATGCCATTAAACACACCGGCAAGGTGCGCGCCGGGAATGCTCAGTTCGCGACCCTTGTTGAGACCTGTCGCCAGAAGCACCGCATCAAACTTCGCCCGCAGGTCGGCGAACGAGATGTCGCGCCCCACCGTTACCCGGGTGTGCAGCTTCACCCCCATCGAAAGGATATTGTCGACTTCCATCTTGATGATTTCGCGGGGCAGGCGGAAATGGGGGATGCCCAGGTACAACATGCCTCCAGGAACAGGCGCAGACTCGAACACCTCAACCGTGTATCCCAGCAGCGCGAGATCGTGCGCGCAAGTGAGCCCGCACACGCCGGCTCCCACGATGGCAACGCGCTTGTCGCGTTTCGGCGCCGGAGTAAGGGCCTTACGTGCCGGATCGTGACCTGCCCCCAGATTGTGCCTGTCCGTTGCGTAGCGCTTTAGGGCGCAAATCGCAACTGGCTCATCGATCTTCCCGCGCCGGCAATTGTCTTCGCACGGATGCGCGCAAATGCGGCCCAGCACATAAGCAAAGGGATTGGGCGCCCGCGCAATCATGTACGCTTCCTCATCCCGCGATATCCCGATCGCCTGCACGTAGCGGCCGCATTCGGTGTGGATGGGGCAGGCGGACTGGCATGGAATATTCCTGTCGAAATACTCCACATCCGGAATGGTGATGGCGTAGCTCATGCGCTTCCCGCGAGTGTCAAAGGGCATTACAAGTTAGACCAGCGTGGAGGGCCCGATCAGCGCGGGCGGTGCCCGCGCCAATCATGCATTGACCGCGGACTATTGCTGCGCCTTCAGCTTTTCGATCTCCTCATCGGAGAGCGATTTGAAGAAAACGGAAGGGTTCTTGTCCTTGCGGTTTTCCTGGTCATACGCGAGGAACTCGTAGATCGACTTGCCCTGCGTATCGCTGATACCGGAATTGGGCTTATGCATCATGCGTTTCACATAGCGTGCCCACTCCGGCGTGGTCATGGTGGTGTTGATAGGCCGGGCAATGGTGTGACATTTGGCACATTTATCGACGAACGTTTTGTAGTTCTTCTGCTGATCTGCCGGATAGCTGGAAACATTGATGCTCGCCGGACCCTTGTCCTGGGGAAGGGTCACATTGCTGCTTTGCGCCAACACAAGCAGCGGAACGCTCACAAGTACAAATACGGTTGATGCAATGACCACGCGCATTTCGTTTACTCCTTACCAAATGAATCGGGTGTCAACTTTTATCAGCTTGTCAGTGGATCCCATCAGGGACACAGGGTCAGCATCGTGCTCCTGGTTGTAGCTTCCGCGCATAATAATGTTGCCGAGCGCTGTGAACGAGTACTCGACGCCGGCTCCCCACGCTCTGTCGTGAACGGTGGGATTCGGCGCAAGCGTTGCGCCGCCGCGATCGAGCCTCGCCATGAACGCAAACCCGGGCTTAACGTAGTAGTCCGCCTCCGCCCTGTAGCGCTTCGCCTTGTAAGTGGAGAACGGAGCCCCTTGCGTCCAAGCCCAGTCATCATGGCTGTAGATATAGCCGCCGAGCAGATCGAGCTTGTCGAAGAACAGGTAGTTGGCGAATCCGCCGACCCTGTAGAAGCTCGGCGTGTAAGTGAACTCGGTTTCCGTACCGGCGTTCTGCACCTGGTCCTTCTTCCCGTGGTAATACATCACCGTCGCGCCACCATCGGGGCCGAACCAGTAATCGGCGTCCAGCCAGATGTCCTTCGCGTTCTTCGTGGAATCGGCCAGAATTTCACTGCCGTCCGCCGCCAGCCCATTCGTAACCTTGAATGAGAGGCCAAAAATGTTCTTGAAGTAGTTCGACGCCCACGTGTAGCCGGCATCCACGCCCACGGGATGCTGGTCCAAAGTGACACCGTTGGGATCAACGTTGGTCAACGTGTAGGAAGGATCCGGGAAGAGGTTGTAGAACATCGCCGCCCGCGTGCCTTCCCCTTCCTGCAGGTGCATCAGCCCGCCCTTCGCGAATCCGTTGCTGTTTGCGCGGCCGCCTGTCCACACTCCGAATCCCTGCTCCAGAAAGCTACTTCCATCCTGGTACATCTCGTAATGGCCAAAATAGGAAAACCCTGTGTCAGGAACCGGCCCCGCCATGAAGAATGCCGCCTCGTCAAGATTGAAGCTCGACGTCGAGGAACTTTCGGTCGGAGACGTGTCGCCGGTCTCCGCGACATTTATGTCGCCCGTTACGCTGCCCTGCAGCAGGAGCGAGAAGGAATTGGCAAGTTGGAACTTGAGGTTCTTGTCGATTTCCGTGATCTTCGGCGCTGCTTTGGTCCCGTCCATCTCGTCGGGCGGCATGCGATAGCCCAGCCGCTTGAACATGTAGCCGTTCTTGTTCAGCGCCGGCGGTATGGTGTGGCAGGTGTAGCACTTCACTCCGTACTTACGCGCAAATGCGGGTATGGCACGGCTTTCAGACGGGCACAGCAGGATGAAAGCAGACGCGCACAGTAGAATCCTTGAACCGGTGGACCAGGGTTTCATGAGTTGGACTCCTGCAATCGTTAGAGCATGCAGGGGGCCAAGTCCACTTGCAGTGTTTTACAGCACTTGTGTTGCGATACGCCGTCAAGCTGGGGAATTCATTCCACAGGATCAGCCAACGGCTGGGGAGCGGAATCCCCAGGAGATGGCTCGCGGTCCTGCTTGAGCAGCGCGTAGAAGGTCTTTCGATCCACCCCGGCCTCGCGCGCCGCGGCACTCACGTTTCCGCCACAGCGCGCCAGAACCGCTTGCGCGTACGACGACTGGAAATTTGCCAGGTAACGCTCGCGGGCGTCCTTCCATGGCAGGGCGGCCAGGCTGTTTGACGGATCGGCGATCGCAAACTCCTCATCCAGATCCTTTGCTTCAAGCGTCCCGCCGGAGTGCAACGCGCTGAGCCGCTCGATCACATTCTTCAGTTGGCGCACATTTCCCGGCCATCGTTGTTGCATCAGCGTCTCGTAGAACTGCGGAGTGCCGGAAAAGCTTTTGCCATATCGCCTCGCGAAGCGTTCCAGGAAGAAACGCGCCAGGTGAGGAACGTCTTCCTGCCGCTCCCGAAGCGGTGGGAGCTTCACCGTCACCACGCCCAGTCGATAATAGAGTTCCTCGCGAAACGTTCCCGCCTTAATCTTGGCCGCGAGATCCTGATTGGTTGCGCAAACAATCCGGCAATCCACATGCACCTGGTTGAGTCCACCAAGCCGGCGAAGGGAGCGTTCTTCCACAAACCGGAACAGCCGAGTTTGCAGCTCAACGCCCAAATCGCCGATCTCATCCAGGAACAGCGTCCCTCCCTCGGCCGACTCGATCAGGCCTTTCTTCATCCGTTCAGCCCCGGTGAAGGCCCCGCGCTCGTATCCGAACAACTCACTTTCGATCAACGAGCCGGGCATGGCACTGCACTCCACCGGAACGAAGGGGCCGTTCTTTCGCGCGCTCAGGTTGTGGATCAGTCGCGCCGCCACTTCCTTGCCTGTCCCGCTCTCGCCCAGGATCATGACTGTGGCATCCGTCGATGCTGCGCGCCTGCATTTGTCTATCTGCTCCAGCATGGATGGGCTGCGGCTCTGCGCCGCATCCGTTTCACCCAATGACTCCAAGCGGCCTTTCAGGCGCGTCACTTCATGCTGCAGCGACGCGTGCGAGAGCGCCCGATTTACAACCAGGAGCAAGTCCTCACGCTTGAAAGGCTTCGACAGAAAATCGAACGCGCCATTGCGCATGGCCAGCACCGCGCCCTCGACCGTGCCGAAAGCGGTGAGAAAGACGATGGGCAATGAAGGATGCGCTTCGTGTAGCCGGGCGAATACCTCTTCGCCGCTCATTCCCGGCATGCGTACGTCCAGCAACACCAGATCGGGTGGATTTGCTACTGCGGCGTTTAGTCCCTTTGACGGGTCAACGAAAGATGTGACGCTCACAGCGGGCAGACGGAGCATGCGCTCAATGTTCTCAGCCAGTGCGGCTTCGTCATCAATGACAAAGATGCGGCTCATTCCTCAACTCCGCCGGCAAACCAGTGATACGGCTGTCCCCGCGTGAATCGCGCCGGGGGCAGTTCCAGAATGAAGATGGCCCCACCCCCCACCCTGGACTCATATCGGATTCGGCCATCATACAGATCCAGCAGGCTGGCCGCCAGAAACAGCCCCAGTCCCAGTTGCTCGCGCCCGCTGCTCTGCGTGACAAACGGCTCGAACAGATGCTCGCGAACTGCTTCCGGCACCCCAGGGCCATTATCTTCAATACGCATCACGACTCTCGCGCCGGCGGACCGGTATGGGTCCAGCCTCACGGTGACGCGGCCGTTTTCGCGGCCGTCAAGCGCTTTGAACGAGTTCGCAATGAGTCCGCGCACCACCTCGGCCACGACGTGTTCAGGCACGTCCACTCGCGGTGCTTCACCGATCTCTTCGGCGATTTCGATGCCCTGCGAACTTGCCCTTGCCTTGCTGGCCTCAATGGCTTCAGCCAGCGCCTTTGCCGGAATGGATGGCTCAAACACCTCGTTGGCGCGTTCTCGGCGCAGCGCCTGCAGAAGTGTGCCGGCAATTTGGCTCATGTAGCGCGTTTCCTTCAGCATCTGCTCGATGTCCGCGCAGAGCGCCAAGTCCTCCTTCCGCTCTTCCAGCAGCACCTCCAGACGGCCCGCCACAATTGCCAGAGGATTGTTGAACTCGTGCATGAAACCGGCCGTGAACTGGCCGAGCAGCGTTAGCTGGTGCGAAAGACGCGCCTGTTTGTCGGCGGCGCTCAGTTCCTCGCGCAGGCGCCCGGTTCGAAACCGCACAGTATCTAATTCCAGCTTTAGAGTCTGCTCATGCTCTTCGGCCGCGGCCAGTGCGGCCGCCCACCGGCGACGCTCTTTGCGCCACCACAAAATAGCGGAGACGACCCCCAACAGAACCGCCGCGACCGTAACAGCCAGCCATGCTGTTTGATCGTACGAGAATGCCGGCATGAACAGGACCACGAAAGCAAGAATGGAGCAGCCCCCAATCGAAATCACGGTGCCGGCGCGCTATTTCCTCCGACTGCGTGTGCCAAGTTCGGTAATTTCAGGATTTGACCCCAGTGTATGCTTTACCCGCTTTAAACGCATCTCTCTATCGAGCGTTCGCGCGCGCTTGCCGGAAGCTTATGGCTCCCACTTGGAATACCACGCAGTTCTTGTTGTCTTTCGATCGATGGGAATTTTGTGGGCCGTGCGTACGCCTCGGCCAATCGCGTGCCGCGCCTGCTGTTGCTGGACTCAAGCGCAAATGTTCTTCGACCATTGAGATCCCCTCGGATTTTCAGGACATCCCGGAACTCAACAAAGCCCAAGGGGGCGACACGCTCGCTCGTGTGAAGGCGGAAAACAACATGTCCACGTGGATGTTTGCGCCCGCGCGCCAGCACGTACTCATGTACGTCCGGCACCGCAAGCCCATCCTGCTGGAGATCGGCGCGGGCGGCTTCATGCGCGAGGTCCGGATCGAAGCGCCGCCGGGCTATGTGATTCAGGACTTGATCCTTCGAACGATCGCTGGATCCTGCTCTATCGGAAGAATGGCCTGCCTGAAATAGGCTCTATCGACGCGCTAGGACGAGATCGACTGCAACATCGTCTGGGTAGCTGAAACCCTGCCTTTCTGCGGGGCCCCCCTCGTCGGTGGGCTTTTTATCGCGAACTGACGGCAGAGTTGCAGTATCAGTCATTTCGGTCACACGGATCAGAGTGCGCGCGTCATAAATTGTACGGTAGAACGAATGGTAGCATGCTCATCACCCGATAAGCTGGATGCACCATAACTGAGCATCGAAAGCGACAGAATCTGCCCAAGGTCCTACAGATTCACCCAATAATGCTTTTTGGCTTGATTGCGATGTATTGCGATTGAGCCGTGTTCGTCCGCATCATAAACCATAGATTTTAGAGATGGTAGGCGAGGCGGGAATCGAACCCACAACCCCCGGCTTAGAAGGCCGGTGCTCTATCCAGTTGAGCTACTCGCCCGCTCGTTTCATTGTAGCTTTATGCCCGCGGAATCGCAGGTCGAGAAATCATTACAGCTTCTGCAAAGGCACGCAGCGCACCCGACAGCGACTCCGCGGCTTCCACCTTCGTGGCGCCGCATCCAGTGACGTAGCATGTTGTGCCAAAACTCGTGACAGTGGCTGTGACGAACGCTTGCCGGATCACCATGTCCATCCGGCAATTCCGCAGTGGCATTTCTGCCACACATTTACAGACGCAACGCGCCCAATCCGCTGCGGATTCCGGTGTCCGCCACGCGTTTTTCTCAGCCGGTAGTACATCAACATAACATGCGAGCACGCTCGCCGTGGAATCCCGATCCGCGCTAAATTCGTCGGCATCTACCTCGCCCGCGTTCCACACGTCACACTTGGAGGTGAAGAGCCCCGAGCCTTCTGCATTCAGCCAAAGCAGCAGTCCCCGTAGCGCAGGCAATTGCGGCAGTTCAGAAATGTCCATGATGCGCTCCGGCTGGCGCCTCAAGTCGATAAATCCCGCCCATGCCGCATCAATCTCCGGCGCATCGGGCGCGATCTCAAATTCCCAGTCAGCTTCCATCGCAGCCACCGGCATGTTCCACCAGGTAACGAATCACAGCTGACTCGGCCCAGTGAATATCATCTCCCGGAAGTCCGCACAGGTATGCGCAGTGTCCGCCGTGCTCGGTTTCGAGCAGCAGGATATTGGGATTGGCCAGGACCTTCGCTCGTGTCTCCGGGGTGAACCGAATGAACGGATCATCTAGCGCGCGCAGAATCAATGTGGGGACTTCGATTCGGTCCACCACACGAGCCGCCGCCGCCCGATAGTAATAGTCATCCGCATCGCGATACCCACAGTAGCGTGCCACGATCTTGTCATCGAACTCCCGAATCGATCGCACGGGTCCTATGCCGATGACCTGATAAATATCCGGAAACAGGGCCGCCTTACGTCGATACCGGCGCATGAGGCGGCGCAAGAAATGCCATTCGTAGACCCGGTTTGCAGGCAGGTGAAGCGCATCGGCTCCTGCGGCGAGATCCAGCGCCGGACAAACAGCTGCCACAGCGCACAAGGGCCTCCGCTTGCCCCACTCCCCCGCGAGTTTGAGCACCAGGTTGCCGCCCATCGAATATCCGACAAGAGCAACGCGCGAAAGACCAAATCGCTGCGTATAGTGATCGACGACCGCGCCCACATCGCCAGACAACGCCGAGTTGTACAGCGTCGGCGTCAGGTGATCCGTATCGCCGCAGTTGCGCATGTTCATCCGGACCACGTTGCATCCGGCGTCCCACGCCCGCCCGGCCATTCCCTTCATGTACCGTGATTCGGATGACCCTTCCAGGCCGTGCACCAGTACGAGCGTCAATCTGCTGCTCAGCGTCTCGGGGGGTTGCCAGTGCCCGAAACACTTCACCCGGCTCCCGTCGGCCGGATCCACCTCAACCTCTTCGACGCTGGTGGGCAGTTCAAATCGCGGTCGCGGAAGGTAGTTCCCGACGATTGTCTGGAGGTGGCCATTTCGCAGTCCGCGGCGTGGCGCGAACGGCGTCAGCCATTCTGGAAGAAGGGACGAAATGCCCGATTTGTCGGATATGGCGGAATCGGGATCGACTGGATCGTGGGGAATGGAGGATGTCACGTACGCCTGGGAATCCATTACCTTACGGCAAGAAGCCGCAAATTTCTGGGACAGCTAGTGGGGATTGAACGTTTTAACTACTTTCGTTTTCTGTGACTTACAGAAAACAATTTGCCATGAACGCGGGAAATGCCGTTATTGCAGGCGACCATTACGCGTTATTGCCCGCACATCCACCGACGACCTCCTGACCGCTGATTAATTCTAGCGTGCTAACCAGAAAGTCAAAACGGAAAAGCCTTCTGAGTCAGAGGACCCCGCTGCACCGTGGGCTACTTTGACTCTACAGTGAGCCAAGTCACCACGCCGGTAACCCGGTCCCATCAGCGTGCTTTCGGGGGAGGCTAAAAGAAAGGGTAAGTCGGGGGACAGCCAGGAGGCGTTTGGCTTCCCGAGGAGTGAGCCAGTTTCCAAGCCGCACTCCCTGCGTTGGCACTCCAGGAATAGTCAGGATGCGAGCGGCGTCAACTGGATCGAGCAGATAGTTCTCGCGCGCTTCACTGATAAGTTTGCGAATGGCGGAAAGGCGCACGTTGATGGCGGAGGCGCTCAGGCCAAGGTCGATCATCTGAGCACGGTAATCCATCAACAAGGCACGGCAGACCGGACGGCCGGTTTCGGCAACGAGCGAGAAGCAATTGATTGAAGGCTGCGATGTACGCACGCCTCGTGTGCACAGACACCAACGAGTTCAAGAGCATCCACCGCAGTTCGGCCACAGGGTCGGTATAGGAACACGGAGACAAAGAGAGAGACATAGACTCTCCTCAGTAAGTACCGCCGGGCAGAGCCGGGGGCTTTCTAATGTGAGCCGCTCGAAGCAGCTTGAGCGGGGTCGCTGACGCGGCCCCGGTTTCGTTGGGCCACCTTGACGGTGGCAGGTCATTTCCAGAGCTTGAGTTGGTCCAGCCTGTCGTCTTCCTTTTCCCGATTGCGGATGTATTCCCGGGGTCGTGGCCTCATCTCTTCCAACCGTGGACACGAAATACCGCGCGCCCAGAAGTTCTGCCCGGCGTAGTTCTGTTTTCGATCTCAGTACACCCGCGCCAGGTGAATCGCGCTCTTGCCCTCGATGAATCTAACCACCTGCGACACTGCGCACTTCGGCGGGATGGAGATCATCCTGTGAACATGGTCGGCAAGAAGATGGCCCTCGTCGATGCGGCACTCCTTTTCTTCGGCCAATTTGCGGAACACTTCGCCCAAATGCTTCCGAAGGTTGCCGTAAAGCACCTTCCGGCGGCATTTGGGGATAAAGACAACGTGGTACTTGCACTCCCACTTCGAGTGGCTTAAGCTCTCATGCATCAATGCGCGGTTTGCCCTGGACTCGTCAGTTGACAGTCAAATCGGTTGAATAGCCAGACATCGACTTACGACGACAAGTCCGGATTCTCGAACTTGCGACCATCGGCGTGACCTTTGGTCCGCATTGCTAAGGATCGGACAAGACTGACGAGTGATGATGGTACAGCACTTCGGGTTGTTGCCGTTACTGGCGGATTGACTACCGCACCAGCATTATTGGGCCTTGCCAAAACGCCGCGCGGTGTCCGGCCGGATCCAGCACGCTTACCTGGCATTGGTACTGTCCAGATGCGAGTTTTCCCAACGGCACCTGAAACTTCAGCGGTACGACGCCCAGCCGGGTCGAAGCCTCGGCCGTCACTGCAATGGGCGGCAGTTCCAATGCCGGCTTCTGATCGCGATAGAGGCTCACATATGCGAAGAGGGGCGCAGAACCGCCTGCAGGCGTTGACGCTGTCGTGCTCTTGATGCCTGCTCCATCCTGCTCATAGGCCTGCAGGTAGACGTGCATCGGACGATCGATGTTGAAGACGCGGGTCACGCTCGGAATCAGCTTCTGGCCATTCTGCACCAGTGGGTTCGCCGCGCCGTCCTTCGCCTGTTCCTTGCCGCGCTGCGCGCTGTAGAGCGCATCGTTCACATCCACAAGCTGGCTGCTAAGCACAATTGAGCTAAGCGCGACCCGCGTTGTCACCTTATTCAGGTCCGGAATCGTGAACTGGGTCTGGAAGGTCCCAATCCGTCCCGTCTGATCGTCGCGTGCCAGAAACTTGATGGAATATTTCCCCGGAAACAGCGTGAATCCCGCATCGTACTCCACCGGCCTGTGGGCGAGTTGCGCCGCCGTCGCGTTGTTGAGCCGGATGTTCACATAATCCCGGACATTGCTCATCGTCATGCCAGTGGTGACGTCCTTCACCTCGCACACGAAATCGATCACCGTGTGCTCCGCGCCGAATTTCTTCGCCAGCACCAGTTCGCGCCCCGGAATCTTCACGATGATCGGCACGTAATACTCGGCGCGGTTGAGCTGGAAATAGTCGATCTCCATCGCAATCGTCAGATCCGTGATCGGATCGCCCAGCATCAGCGCATCTTCGAGCTGCCGCTCCTTGTCAGCCTCGTTGAACTTTGTAAAGATCTTGTTGGCGTAATATCCCTCCCGGTAGTCAAGCTTCGCCACCGCCGTCGAATCCACCTTGATCTTCACCCGCCTGAAGTGACCGTTCTGCGCTGGGTTCGTCGTATAGTAGCCAACGATGTAGTAATCCTCAACCGCCTTCTGCGCCTGCACAATCCCCTGGGTCAGATCGTTGTTGTCGAAAAGTGCCTTGCCGCCGGTATCCGCGCCCAGTGAGTACATCGTGTCCTGCGACTGCTGGAATTGTTGCGCGACCGCCTGCGACGCTGCACTCGAATACACACCGGCGTTCCCCGGCGACCCCTGCGTCGCATCCCCCAGGGGCGCCTCAGGCACCAGCCCTCGCGCATCGACGGGCCAGAAGGATACTCCGGCGCGCACCGCGGCATCGATGGTTGCATGCATTTGCGCCAGGTTGTCCACGCCGCTCATGCGCAATCCGCTCGCAAAATAAATGAGTGACTTCTTTTCGCTCAGGCTGCCAAGCATCTTCGTCGCCGTCATCAGGGCGGAAAGCTGCCGGTCGTTGTTGAAGATGTTGAACTCGCTGTCGTCCTGCCCATAGGCAGCGCCCGTGTCCGCGTTGCTCGCGTCATCGATCGACTCGGCTGAGCCCTGCCCTTCGCCAACGATCATGGTTCCCAGGCGTTCGTCTGTGCACTGCCGCTTGAATTTGCCGCCCAGAATGCGTGAAGCAAAGATCTGGCAGGAGCATTTCATCCAGCCGCGTCGGCTCTCCTCGAACTTGCGGGTTCTGGAATCTTATGGGCGCTCGGCTTGGCACCCTTTGCGATGGCGTCGGTATAGCTGCAGCCCCATGGTTATGCCTCTACGGAAAGTAGAGGCTGTATAGCACCATCGCTCGCGATTGCCCGCTGGAAGGGAGTGACTGAGGTAAGTCTTTTATTGTGTGGTGGGGCGGCTAGTGGGGATCGAACCCACGACATCCTGAGCCACAGTCAGGCGTTCTGCCTCTGAACTATAGCCGCCATCTATCCTCCTGATTGTACCATCGAATGAGGTTAGCCCACCCGCGATCGAGGGGCCTATGTCTCAGGCAGAATTGCCGTTGCGCCGCATTCCGGACGCCTCAACCGCAACCGAAATCCGCTGGACGCGTGGCGCATGGCTCTTTCGAGATCAGACTCTTCGCACCCTTGTATTCCTGTTGGACGAAGCCGTTCGCATTCCCGGCACCAGTTCAGGTTCGGACTTGATGGAAGCATCGGACTCGTGCTCATCCGAATGGGCGTGAACTTTGCAATCGGCGCAGTAGTCAGTGCCATTCTCATTGTCGGAAATGTTTTTGATGTGTTCTTGAAGGCGGCGGCACCTCCCTAATTCACTCGGCAACACTCAATGTCTGCCAGGCCGAGGCAGCCATCCAGCCTCAAGGAAAATGAGCGATTCGCGGTACAATCGGAAGGTCGGGGCGTGGCGCAGCCTGGTAGCGCATCTGCTTTGGGAGCAGAGGGTCGGGGGTTCGAATCCCTCCGCCCCGACCAGCGTAAATACGCACTGCGATCAAAAGCGAAGTCCGATGCCGCACCCCCCTTATGAACTTTCCGCCCGTGATTCCAGTCATGGTTGCGAATCAAGGAACTCTGCAATCGAGTGCGCGTCCTGTTGGGAGACTCCCATCTCGGGCATGGCGTTCCCCGGTTCGTAGTGCTGCGGGTGCATGATCCATCGCTCAAGGTTCTCCGGAGTGTTGGGCAGCACTCCTGCAAGATACGAGCGTCGCGAGATCGCCATGAGCGGCGGCCCGACCTTACCCACTGCTCCCGGAACGTGCGGTATGACATGGCATGTGGGGCACCCATATTGAACCATGAGTTCGGGGACGCTTCGTTGCGCTCCTGAAGCCTGGCCTCCGAACAGATCACCCTGAGTGGCGTTACAGCCGGCAATGGACAACGCGGCAGCAACGCACACGATGAAGCCGATTCTGCGCGTCATGATTGCTGCTCCTTTTCGAGCACCGCGGCCAGGGAACCGAGCCTGACTCTGCGGTCGGACTCAGAAAGCCATCGCGCCATCAAAGCCAGGGCGACAACGATAAACACAACTCCGGAAGGCACCCACATGATTACTCCACCCAATTGCTGATCTTGCAGCGGAGTGAGTCCCCAGTTCGCTGTCGTGTGAGCGTATACGGGATACCACAGAACGGTGGAAAACGTGAGCAGTGCCCCAAGCGCGCTGCAGTGTACGGCAGCGCCAAAAACGTAGAGCGTCGCCCTTCCAAAGCTCATCGCGGAGCGACCCACCCCATAAAGTGCAGACCAGAAGAGAACTGCGGTGCCAAAGAAGCTGAGATGCTGTGCTGCATGAATCCAGTCGGACTGCAGAGTGGCCTGATAAAGGAAGGGGATGTGCCAGAGCCAGAGCGCGGCAGCTTCGAGAATCCACGCGTTCAACGGAGCTGTGACAAATCTAACCGGACGAGATTGTTCCGCCCGCTGCACCCAGGCGCCGATTGCCGAGCGATGGGGCAGCGCGAAAGCCCACAGGCAAGTGGCTCCCGGTTGAGCGGCCGAGATCAGCGGCGCCGAAAGCAGGATCATGATCTCGTGCTGCAGCATGTGCGCTGAAAACAACTGCTCGCCGAGTTCATGAATGGGCGAGATCAGCGCGAGTGCGAGGGTTGTCCAGCCGGCTGCGAAGCTTGCATGATGCCAGCGCAACCGCTCGAAATTTCCGCGGCGGACTGCTCCCACGATATAAACACCAGCCAGCGCGCAAAGAGGAATAACAATCGCCGGTTCCCAACTCCATGGCTCACTCCAGAGGGACGGAATTCTCTCAGCAAGCAGCGGCGAAATGTGAGCGACGGGTAGGATCATGATCAATCGCACGGCTCAAGAGTGAAGATCGCAATCGTGCCCGCGATCACCAGTAATATGGCCAATATCGAAAGCAGCATCGAGAGTTTTGCCATGAATAGGCGCCGCCCATCGATCGGGCTCTCATCGTCGACGGTACGGTGACGCTGGTATAACGCCCAGGAGATGACAAACGCACAGATGGATATCGCAAGATCAATCGCCGACACCAGATACGAGTACTTCTTCTGGTTGGTGTCGCACGTCCAGTGAGCAACCGTATAGCCGACGATTGTGTTCACGCCCATGGCCAGCGGACACAGCAGGAGCCCGAGCCAGAGCAACGCGTCGCTGCGCTTTTCTTGCGGCGCCGGGGGCGTGGGCATCAGGGGATCACGCATGCAGCCACCTCGGCGCCCAATAGATCACCAGGTAAATCGGAACCCAGAACCCCACAACGAAGTACCAGTACGCCGCATTTTCTTCGGCATCCTGGAAGCGCTTGCCTTCGACCAGTGTGGTGAAAAAGAGAGTGGTAAGAACCAGGGTGTCGATCAGATCAGTCAGCAGATGCAGCACGTGGAGTCCCATGAGGGTCCAGACCGCGGAGCCGTAGGCGTCGATGCTCCAGTCGGTGTTCAGATGCCACAGTTCAAAGTAGCGAACTACGACGTTGGCGATTCCAAACAGAGAAAGTATTACGAGGCCGAGGCGGACGGCACGCAGATCGCCTTTGCGAGCGCGCCGGCGGTACCACTCATTCGGAATGATGCTGACCAGAAACAGGCCGAGGTTAAGTGTGCCCCAGAACAAATCAGGAGGATTGCGATCTGGCGGCCACTCGACCGAACGCGAGTGCAGGTAGAAGTAGGACGCGATCATGAGCAGGAAGACCATGCCCTCGATCGCCATCATGCCCATGATGCCCCACCACGTAATGCTATGCATTCCGAAGCCGACGGTGGGCAGCTTCGACACATCGAGGACCGCGCGGTCTACTCGCTCTGCCATATTTCCCTCGCGCGGCGGCGCTCTGCCGGCTGACGTTTCGGCCAGAACCAGGCGATCATGGTGATGGCAACCGGTATTGCCCCGATCGTGATGCCCCACGGCGTGAAGATGCTTCCGATGAACGCCAGGCTGGTGGCAACTGCAGCCAGAAATGGCCAGATGCTGGGCGACGGAAATTCGTCGCGGCCGTCGGGCTCGGCATCGAGCGTGCGCGTAGTCAAAAACGAACGCGCATCTTCGTCCAGACCCACCACCACGGGCTGATTCGGCGTCGCATCCCAAATTGCTTCCCGTCCGTTCACGGTCGGCAGGTGAAGAAAGTTGTAGCAGGGCGGCGGAGATGTTGTGGCCCACTCCAGCGTCCCCGCATTCCATGGATTCGGGCCGGCGATGGCGCCGCTTCGTGCCGACTTGAACATGTTCCACAGCAGGATGCACACGGAAAGGAAAAGAAGAATGTAGCCAAGCGACTCAATCTGGTTGAGCTGCGTCCAGCCCATATTCGGCGGGTACGTGTAGACCCGCCGCGGCATCCCGCGAAGGCCAACCAGGTGCATGGGGAAGAACGTCACGTTGAATCCCACAAAGAACAACCAGAAACTAAGCTGGCCGAGCTTCTCGCTCATCATCCTTCCCGTGAGCTTGGGAAACCAGTATGTGATTGCGCCGAAGAGCGGGAAAACCGCGCCGCCGATCAGCACGTAATGGAAATGGGCAACCACGAAGTAAGTGTCATGCACCTGCAGGTCCACTGGAACCGACGCCACAAAGATTCCCGTCATTCCTCCCATCACGAACACGAAGAAGAAGCCGATGACCCACCACAGCGGCGTACGGAGCACTACTTTTCCGGTGGCCATGGTGGCGATCCAGCAGAAGATCTGCGCACCGGTAGGAATCGCGATCATCATGCTCGCCGCGGTAAAGTAGCTCTCCGCGATCTGCGGAATCCCCGTGGCGAACATGTGGTGCACCCACAATCCGAACGCCATGAACCCGGTTGCGACCATTGCCAGAACGAGCACAAGGTAGCCAAACACATGACGCCGGCTGAAGGTGGTCACGATGGTCGACACAATCGCCGTCCCCGGAATGAAGATGAGATACACCTCGGGATGGCCAAACCACCAGAACAGGTGCTGAAACAACAAAACATCGCCGCCCACCGCCGGATTGAAAAACTGCGTGCTGCACGTACGGTCGAGCAGAAGCATGGTGCTGGAAAGCACAACGCCGGGCAATGCGAAGATCACCATGAAGGCGACGACCACCTGGCCCCATACAAAAATCGGGATCCGGTTGAGCGACATGCCCGGTGCGCGAAGACGAAATACGGTCACAATGGTTTCCACCGCGACCGCCAGGGCCGAGACCTCAGTGAACGTGATCAACTGCGCCCAGAAGTCCGGGCGCTTGCCGGGGCCGTAATCCGGTCCGGCCAGCGGAACATAGGAAAACCAGCCGCGATCTGCGCCCGTGTTGCAGACAAAAGCGATATAGAACATCAATCCGCCAAACGCGTAGAGATAGTAGCTATACGCGTTCAAGCGCGGGAAGGCGATATTGCGCGTCCCCACCATTAGCGGAACAAGATAGACGCTGAACGTTTCAAACATCATGGGCACGGCGAACAGGAACATCATGGTGCTGCCGTGCATGGTGAAAATCTGGTTGTACTTATCGTTGGAAAGAAAGTGCGCCTCGGGAAATGCAAGCTGCAGGCGCATGGCACCGGCAAGCAGTCCCGCAAGCAGAAAGAACAGCAGAGCGGTGAAGAAATAGCGCCTGCCGATGGTAGTGTGGTGCACCGCCTTGAACCATCCTATGAATCCGGCGGGTTCCTGCCACACGCGATCCAGTTGAGCCGCCTGAAGGCGTTCCGCGTCGGTGAGTTCTGTTTGGCAACCAACAGATGTTGTAATCATTTGAGGGTCTCGAGGTACGCAAGCAGGTCCTGAAGCTCACTGCCGGAGAGCTGATTGGGAGGCATGCGGCAACCCGGCTTGATTCCCTGCGCGTTCAGGATCCATCCGCCCAGGTTGCCAACGGTGTTCGGCAATTCTCCGGCTGCGATGGTGGTGCGGCTGGCCACATGAGTCAGGTCGGGGCCCACGCGCGATCCGGCCGGAGTTCCGCGGATCGTGTGGCACAGCACGCAGGCATGCGTCAGGAACACCTGCTGCCCGCGCGCCGTTTCAGGAGTGCTCGGCGAAACGCTGCTCTGCGCCTGGTCGTTCAGCCACTTTGCAAATTGGTCTTTCGTTTCCGCAACCATGTAGAACGACATGTGCGCATGCTGCTCTCCGCAATATTCAGCGCACTGTCCCCGCCAGGCGCCCGGTTGGTCGATCTGCATCATGATTTCGGTTTCATAGCCGGGCATCAGGTCGCGCTTGCCTTGAACGTTCGGCGCCCAGAAGCTGTGGATCACGTCGCGCGAAGTCCCGTGAATGCGAATCGGCACGCCGACCGGCAAATGAATTTCGTTCGCCGTCACGACAGTCTTGTACGCTTCGTCGTTGGGATACTGGACCTCCCACCACCATTGGTGTCCGTACACGTCAATCGTCAGGGCATTTTCCGGATTCATGCTGCCCAGAGCGCGGCTGGTCTCAAAGCTGCCAACCAGCATGATGAAGAGCAGGATCACCGTGGCGATCATTGCCGCACCGACTGACCGCTTGGCGATTCGATCGCTCTCCGGCGTGGTTGTCAGCGGCTCCGGCATAGCCTCAAACGAATGTCTCTTGCGCGCCACTGCGATTACCAGCACGAGAAGAACGATGCAGTACACCGCGGTCGTAATCCAGAAGATCAGCGAAAATTCGAACTCTATATGCGCCGCGCCCGGCCCCACCGGATTAAGCGCTGTCTGGTTTCCCTGAAATCCCGGAACGGCAGCAAGAATCATTGCGGCCTCCCCTGCTGCACGGGCTGCGGATTCTCATCTGCAGGATGTTCTTTGGGCTGGGCCTGCTCGGCCTTCTTCACTGGCATTTCATCGGAACGCGATGGCGCGACGTCGCTGGGCAATTGACCACTCATGGAGCGCACGTAAGCGACCAGCTCCCAGACCTGGTAATCCGGAATCTTGCCCGCATAGCTGGGCATCCCGTTCGGCCGGCCCTGAACAATATCCGAGTAGATCTGCTCGGGGCGGCTGCCGTAGATCCACTGCGAGTCCATCAGCGCCGGACCGATCGCGCCGCCCCCATGCGCGTGACATCCCACGCAGTTATACGCCTCATACAGCCGCTTGCCCTCGCCCACGGCGTAGGCGCTGCCCTCGTATTTTGAAGCATCCGACAAGGATACCGGGCCGCCGGCATGCACTTCGTTCAATGGAACACCGTTAGCGACCTGCGAACCGGAAGACCCGGGATCGAACACGCGTTGCTCGCGCTTGCAGCCGTTCAGAGCCAGCGCAGCCGATAACACCAGAATCGGGATTGCGGCTCTCATCGCGCCTCCTTCTCGTCTGCCGTGACAGGTACGTGATAGCGCGCGAGAATGGCTCGTATCGACACCTGCGACTCGTCGATAGCGTGGTTGATAGCACCGCGCAGCGCAGTGTCCTTCTTATGCACTCCAATGGTGATGTCATACGTGAACGGAACGCCGGAAGAGTCCACCCGGGGCGAAACTGCGGTGAGTGCTACCGACAGGTGATCCCGCGCTGCCACATATCCGGCGAGCGGACCCCAGACCACGGCCGCGCCTATGCGGGCATCGGCAACGGCGCGGACGATATCGGCACTCCGCGCGCCGAACGTGTCGAATCCCACCAACTGCGCCGCATGCCCATTGCGGATGAGCGGAACTGATGGCGGTGCATAATCCTCCTCCAGAATCTGCAGTCCGATGCGCCGCCCGTTTAAATGCGGATCATCAAAGCGCGTAATCTGCAGGTGATCGCGGGTACGCGTGACAAAAAAGTACGAGGAGCGGTAGTAGGGCTGCGAAGTAGCCAGGGCACGCATGCCCTGGGGCACGCCCATCAGCACATCGCACGCGCCTTTGTTGAATTCCTCACGCATAAAGCCGCGCCGGCTCCGGGTCCATATGAACTCAGGCTCGCGCCCCAGCTTATGAGCGATAACAATTGCGATTCGATTATCAAAGCCCTGTTCGGCGCGATTCGAAAACGGCAGATTGTCCGGATCGGCACAGATGCGCAACGGCATTGCGTTCGCCGCGATCGGCGCAGAGACAACGCACAGCAGCGCAAGCCTAAGGCAGAGAGAATACATACAATGTCCCTCCCGCCTGGGTCGCGCTCTTCAGATCATGCAGTGCGATGCCCCATCCGTTTGCCGCCGTGTCATCTCGCGTGTCGAGGTTCGAGTTCACGATCGCTCCCGGCCAGCCGCCGATGCCCGATAAGATCGCAACGTACTGCTTGCCGTCCGGACCTCGATACGTGATCGGCTGCCCCACGATTCCCGAACCCGTCTTGAATTGCCAGAGCGTCTTGCCCGTCCGGGCGTCTGCGGCCCGGAACCAGCCATCGAGAGTTCCGTAGAAGACCAGGTCGCCCGCCGTCGCAACGGTCCCGCTCCAGATCGGATACTTGTCTGCTACCGTCCACGCTTTTCTCCCGGCAATCGGATCCCAGGCCATCAGCTCGCCTTCGTTACCGCCCGGCCCCGCGTAGTAGCGTTCGCTCGCACCAACATATGGCGTGCCCGCAATGTAATTGGCCTCGCCCGTTTGAATATCCATGCAGAGGTTCTGGTGAGGCACGTAGACAAGTCCCGTTTTTGGCGAAAAGGAGGACGGCTGCCAGTCCTTCGCACCCGGCGCCGGTGGACACACGTTGCGAATCTCCTGCCCCGTCTTCGGCGCCTTGTCCAGAACGTGCTTCAACTCCCCGGTCTTCAGGTCCACGCCGGTTGTTGTGGTGTTGTATACGTAGGGCGTCGCGGAAAACACCTGCCCGTTGGCTGGAGCGATCAAGGACATGTAGCCGTTGCGATCGGCGCGCACCAGCACCTTGCGCGTGCTTCCCTGCCACGGCAGGTCGAGCAGAATGTTTTCGTTGATGCCATCCCAGTCATACAGGTCGTGGGGCGACATTTGATAGAACCAGACAGCCTGGCCCGTATCCGCATCGCGGGCAAATACTCCCGCGGTCCACTTGTTCAACCCGGGCCGCACCTCCGGATTCCACGGGCCCGGGTTCCCCGTGCCGTAGTAGATCAGGTTGCTTGATGGATCGTATGCGAGGAAGCCCCACACCGGGCCGCCGCCGATGCGCCAGGCGTCCGGCGGCCAGCTCTTCACGCCCAGGTCCGTTCCCTTGTCGCCGGCGTAGAAAGGCTTGAAGCGGTCGCCAATCAACACGTCCTTGTCGGGCCCGGTGGAGTACGCTTTCCACGCGACGCTGCCGTCTTTTGTGTTCAGGGCCGCAAGCCAGCCGCGGACCCCAAACTCTCCGCCGCTCACGCCCACGTAGACCTTATCCCTCACCACCATGGGCGCCATGGTGATGGTCTCACCCTTAGCGATATCGCCCAGCCGCGTTCTCCAAAGCTGCTTTCCGGTGTTCGCATCGAGTGCGATGGTGTATGCATCGAGCGTGTTGAAGAAGACTTTGCCATCCGCAAACACGGCGCCGCGGTTCACCCAGTCGCAACACGCCTCACCCTTGGCCGACCGCGACGGATTCGGATCGAAGCTCCATTTCAGCGGGCCGCCCGGCTTCGTCAAATCCAGCGCGAACATCCTGTTCGGCCACGGCGTAGCGATATACATTGTGTTGTTCGCCACGATGGGCGCGGCTTCGAGGCCATGCTTGGTGCCGGTGTCGAACGTCCAGGCGACCTTCAGGTCGGCGACATTGTTCGAGTTGATCTGGTCGAGTGTGCTGTAGCGAGTGTTCGCGTAGTCCTTCGTAGCCCGGACCCACTGTCCATCGTCGGGCTCCAGCGCCCCTTCATAGGGGTGGATTCCGCCGCCCGCGGGTGCGGGCCCTTGCACCGTTTGGGTCTGGTGCTTGCAGCCGGCAATCGCGATGGCAAACACGATGGCCATTACGCAGAAAGGCGGCGATGACCGGAACTTCTGGCGATTCAGCATCTTGACGATCTTCATGCAGAGTTGATCCCAGACCAAAGCTTAGAAGCGAAGCTTTACCGAAAGGTCGCCTGAATGCATCCTGAAAAGCCGTGAACCTGCACGGAAGCAAGTCGTCCACAGAACCGAAGACTCGAACTCCCGATACCGCTTCTTTCACATGCTGCTTCTCGCTCTATCGTGCCTTGGGTCCGGTAGGGAAATCCTTGGAAAGGCGCTCGATGACAGCGTCGTTTTGATTGCCGCCCTTGCACGATGGATGACCGAATCCGCTCGCACTAACGCCGTTTTGAAAATCGAGAATCATGTTGTCATTGTGATCGGGACTGGGC
>Ga0134128_10001570_pt1 | contig 29114 bp, 17 predicted proteins | sample KB31754_FD_96462 | JGI IMG/M metagenome (GOLD analysis project Ga0134128, IMG submission 96462) | Terrestrial soil microbial communities with excess Nitrogen fertilizer from Kellogg Biological Station, Michigan, USA - KB3-175-4 | ecosystem: Environmental > Terrestrial > Soil > Unclassified ... | reverse complement strand
TTGTACGAGTATCGAGAATGGAACGTCCCAGTCGATCGCTCCCAGCGTGTTGTTTGGTGCTGCATTCCACGCATTCCACTCGAACCCAGCGGACGTATTGTTGGGCTGCGTATTATCGAACCCCGGCTGCTGTGGTGTAACCGCACCGCCACCGGAAGAAAACGTCAACCCTGAGATCTGGTCCAAGAAATCGGTCGCACTATCGTTGAAGTTAAGATAAACGGCCGGATCAGCCGCAAGAAGGGCCGCGGGCCAAACGGGCGAATCGCTGGGCCCGAAAAGTGTTGCGCTAACTTCTCCACCATTTACTTGAAGTTCTGCACTCGACGCCACAGTGCTCTGTGGCGAAAATGTCGTCTGAATCGTGCAGGAACCACCCACTACAAGAGTGGAGGGACATGTATTCGTTTCAAGAAAATCGATGGCGTCAGCTCCTGATATTGCAATGCTTGAAATGCTGAAGGCATTTGGAGTGTTGTTGGTCAAGGTCAGATTCTGCACTTGCGACGTGCTTCCCAATTCCGTGGTTGGAAAAGTAATGCTCGTGGGGCTTAGCTGCAGTGCCCCGGGCACCGTCGTGGGGCCATCCGATTCACTGGTTCCAGCCAATCCGACACTGAATAAGCCTCCATTTACTTGGAGTGTGGCATTAGCGGCAAGTATAGCCTGTGGTGCAAACGTTACCTGGATAGTACAGGAGGCACCGACCACCAGAACGGCAGGACATCCGTTCGTCTCCGCAAAATCGACGGAATCGGCTCCCGTTATTGAAACGCTTGAAACAGAAAAGTTGGTGGTCGTGTTATTTGTCAGCGTCACACTTTGCGCCGGGGAGGTGCTTCCTGTGTCGGTAATGGGAAAATTGACGCTGGTGGGATTCAGGTCTACCGATCCAGAGATCGCCGACGGCGTAAGCGCAATCGCGAAGCTCAATGGGGCATCAGACAATTGCGGTTGAAAGGGGCCATTCGGCGAACTCAGTTCATATATTGAACTGGTATTTAGATCCGGATTCTCCGCTAAATACAACAGGGCAGCGATCGTATTCGTTGGCGGGGCAGCGCCCGACGGCGTCGTCAAGCTGAACAAGGTTCCGCAAGCACTGTGGTCGCCAGCGGTTCCACCTCCCGAGTCGATGCAACTTGCCGTCGCATTCCCAAGCGTATTAATTTCATCTGTCGGTACGGTATATCCGGCCGGCACATTCTGGCCAGGTGCGATACCTGTCGCGAGATTCACAAGTTGACTGGCGAGAGCGAACGCGGCATCCAGATCCCCAATATCGCCGCTGCCCGATCCGATCCTCGTGTACGAAGTCATGAACGGCGCCAATGCATTGACTGCCGCTATCGTCGTCAACTCATTCACTACAATAGTCGTGCCTGAGTTCAGCGCCGTGCATGGCCCCAGCGCCGCCATCAATGCGAGGTTCGGATTCGTCACGTTCGATATCGAACCGCCTCCTGTTGCTGTCACGTATACCTCTGTTGCACCTGTGCACGAGTACAACCCGGCGATACTGAAGTTTCCATTCGTGTCTGTTGTCACGACCTTCGTTAGTAGAGGTGTCGCCACTGTTCTGTCGCCAGTGGTTCCCACCGCATACAACTGTATGGTCGAGTTTGCGATCGGCTGCTTACCTCCGATAACGACTTCGCCATCTCCTGTTCTTGCCGCAGCACCTTTAGAGATAGCCGGAGGCGCTGAGCATCCGGAAAAGAGGACCACAGCAATCAAAACTGTGGCATGCATAATTTTATTTGTGTTCATCCCTTTATATCCCGCGCCGGCCGATAAGCCTTTTGTCGTACGACTATCGATGACTAAATTCGAAAAGGCGATCTCAAATGCGCTTGGCATTTTGCTGCTGATCAATATCTGGAATCGCCTTAAAGCGTGTTGTGAACACGCAACAGTAATGACCCTCGCTAGGTGATATCAGAGCTTGGTTGAACTTCTGCTGGACCGTACCGGACTTATCGGATACACGCCCGTCGAACTTTAGGCAGTTGATAAAAGTTGCCGGAGGTCTGCCTAGGACGCGGAACCGTGGAGTGGCTCCTCGTGGCCCGCCCGGCGAAATATGTACCAACTTGAGTGATAGAGACCGAGTACAAGGAGCCGAGTATGGCAAGGAAGCGTCGCGCCCCCGGAGCAGTTGGTTGAACCTATGTTGGGCAGGTAAAAGTTGGGATGGCGAACCGGAAGACGACGGCGTTAAACTGCAGAGAAGCGACGATCACGGAGCTGACCGCACTACCATCGGCGTCGAGAGTGCGGAGGCCGCGGGTGGACCCAGGGGAAGTGGCTGAAGGAGATGGTGGTGGAGAACCGGAAGCCGAAGAGACTGTAGCCGAAGAGACTGGAGCGAACCTGAGCGTGGAGAAGCTGGTGCTGAACGACATCGCGGAGGAAAACTTCCAGGCCCCGAACGACGGCGCGCGGCGGTCGATCATGCTCGCGAGCAACACAGGATGAGCGAGCGCTGGGCGCACCGGGTGGTAGCAACATGGGCACGCAGCGTTATAAGCGACGCAGCGTGAGGACGAGGAATCGCCTCATGCAGGCCATCGTTGCCCTTACCAGCCAGTATGGCCGCTGGGGGCATCGGTGGACCACGGCGCTCCTGGTACGTGCCGGCTGGAAGCGGGCAAGGACCGGGTCGAGCGCATCTGGCATCGTGAGGGCTGAAGGTACCGCAGGGACAGAAGCCGTGCGGACGGGTGTGGCTCAACTCGCTGAAGGAACTGCGCGTGTTGGCCGAACGCTGGCGCACGCTCTACTCATCGCTGGGCTATCGCCCGCCTGCGCCAGAGGCTTGGTTGGCCGCATCGGACCTGTGGGGTATGGGAAGTGGAAACCGCTACACGCCTTCACTTTCCCATACCCGAACGGCGACGATCTGAACCCGGAACTCGCTCCCCTGCACGAACAATCCCTCTGGTACAAAACATCAGGTCAGACGGCCATCTCCTTGTCCAGTTCTCTCTTATCAATGCTGTATTTCAAGCCGGAAACTCTGAGCCCGCCGCGGTTACCTGCGCGTCGATGACGACCCAATAGTGGTAGAGAGTTCATTTGCTCATGCCGAACCTCCATACTCATGTTTTGGGGGTTCTGGCCGATATGCCTCTTGTCTGATGTCTAAAGGGTCTAATTCGTGCAGCTTTGTCGTTTCTCCAGATTAATCTTAATAGCAACCTTGACACTAATTGTGGCCATTAGTTCGGGCTGTCGTGCGGTAATTGATACCAATGACATTTCCGCGCCATCGGCGACCACGTCATCATCCTCTTTAACATTTGGTTCGGTCACATTTGGTACATCCAGCTCTACTCAAACCGTGACACTCTCTAATACAGGTGGCAAAGCGTTAGAAATCCTCAGTGTTGCTCTCACCGGTATCAATGCAAACAGCTTTAGCCAGACCAACAACTGTTCGACAAGACTAGCTCCTGGACGCAGTTGCACAATTGCCGCTGATTTCAGCCCCATCATGTCAGGCAGCAACACCGCAGCTATCACGATCACCGATAACGCGTTAACATCTGTTCAGACCATTATCCTAAGCGGTACCGCGCCTCCCGTCGCGGTGAGCTCTAGTCCGGCAACCGTAACGCTGGAAAGTGGCCAACCTTCGCAACTAAACGCAACAGTGGCCAATGCCGCCAACAAAGCAGTCACCTGGTCGATTTTTCCGGCTGGAGTAGGTTCAATCAGCTCGTCGGGCCTCTACACGGCCCCGGCAACTATAAGTACAGTACAGACTTTGATTGTTACCGCAACTAGTCAAGCGGACCCAACTGCATACTCATCGACGTCAATAACGCTTGTACCCTCGCTCGCCGTTAACGTGAACCCAGGAGTCGCAGCACTGAACAGCGGCCAAACTGCCCAACTGAGCGCGACTGTAACAAATGCATTGAACCCCGCGGTGACTTGGAGCGCGCTTTTTGGCACAATTACTACAGGAGGCCTCTATACTGCCCCGTCAAATACGGATGGTGGCACGCTTACCGATACAATCACGGCAACCTCTGTTCAAGATCCTACAAAATCCGCGACTGCAACCGTTATCGTCTCATGCGGTCTAGTCGGCTGGTGGCCACTGGATGAAGGGACAGGATTGGTGGCCCATGATGTCTCCGGTCAAGGCAACAATGGCACGTGGAGCGGCACACCCAGTTCATCGAACGGTACTTACTATGCGACGGGAATGATCGGACCCTCCGCAGGATATTTCGACGGCAGCGACAATAGCGTGATCATCGGCACGCACCCCGTCTATGAATTCACAGGATCATTCACGCTCTCGGCGTGGGTCAATACTGTCTACAGTGGCACCATTCTCTCTATGCAGAATGGTGGAGACAATGGCTACAATCTGGCAATAAATTATGGAATAATCCGCTTTTGCATTTTCGCCAATACCACTGCCAATTGTGTTGGCGGCGGGAACTACCCATTGAGCAGTCCTAAATGGACCTACGTTACGGCCGTGTTCGACGGATCGACTATTTCTATCTATGCGAATGGTGCTTTGGTCGCATCCGCTCCCGCACCCCCCCCCACTGCATCGACCGGCCCCCTTGCTTTTGGCATATCCCAAAGAGGTGGCTATCCGAGCTTCACTGGTTCCCTGGATGATATCCGTATCTATAACCGCGCACTTTCCGCGAATGAGATATCTTCCTTCTACGACGCCGATGTCGGCGCACCCAATGCACCCACAAATCTTGTGGCCTATCCCGGCGACAGTCAAGTGGGACTTTCGTGGAATACTCCTACGCAAGGAGCAATTATCACTGATTACACCGTCAAGTATCGCCAGAGCGGTACGAGCACTTGGGCGGCATTTTCTCATAATCCATCCGTCCTCAACTCGCAGGTAGTTACGGGCCTCTCGAATGGAACCAGCTATGACTTCGAAGTGGTGGGTGTGAGTGCGATCGGCAATGGTGCGACAAGCAGTGTTGTGAGCGCTACGCCCGCGGCCGGCGGCTCGTCCGCGGGGGGGTCTTCCGGGCGCGACTCGTCTGTCGTTGCTTCGGACGACGACGAGTTTAACGGTCCTTTCTCTTCGTGGCTTAACGTGAAGACCGACTTCGGAGCGGTCGGCGACGGCGTGGCCGATGATACCCTTGCTTTCCAATATGCCCTCAATGCGCTCGAATCCCCATCCAACCATGCAAGTGTTCTTTACATTCCTGCGGGAAGATACAAAATCACCTCGGGGTTGGATTACGTTTCAACTAATTGCAGTACACACTGCACGGGGAAGAGCATCATAGGCGAAAACCCGACTAATACGATCCTGGAATGGGAGGGCGATGCGCCAGGGTCCGCGATGGTCACGCTTGACGGCATCAACCGCATGCAGTTCGATCGCCTTACGCTGGATGGGGGAGGCGCGCAGATCACGCTCGTCAACCAAACAATGCATCTAGGTTGCTGCTACGACGGCTCGAACGAATACAGCGATGACGTATTTGAAAACGCAGCTATCGGTATCCAGGCGGGCGACAACACTGTAGGTTGTTGCTCGGCCGAAACTAAGGTCGACCGCGATACGTTCGTGAATTTGAACATGGCGGGAATCAGTTTGGAAGATTGGAACGCTGTGGATTGGTACGTCCGGTATTCCACTTTTGAACACGACAATTATGGCGTTACAAATGCTTATGGTGCAGGCGGAGCCATGCATCTAGACCATAACCTATTTGAATACAATAATATAGATTCGGGCTGGGGTAATGGTACAGGCCAATCCTATACTTACAATACTTCCTACCATTCAGGGACGTTTCTTGCAGGAAGTCCCTTTGGCAATTCAAGTATTCTCATTGGAAACACGATTCTCATGCCGCAAACTGCGGCGATTTCAATGCCTGGCATTGGTCCTCTAACCCTCATCGACAACACCATCGAGGGCGCCATTACGGCGGCGCAGAGCGGCCAAGCAGTCACACTTGCGAATGGTGCCACCTCGACTCCAAATTCTTATGTCCTCTCCATGGGCAATACCTACGTTTCAGCCACCCCGTTCTCGGTTCAGAACGTGACGTATGGCGCGAACGAGATGAGCGGCGACCTCACCTCGATCAATGACACGGTCCTTTCCATCTCACACATAAACGCTCCTCTCCCGATGATGCCGGGACCTCTTCCGAACTATAAGCGCACGATCTATGACGTGCCGCAAGGCGCGTCTGGTAGCACGATACAGGCAACAATTGATCAGGCGATTGCGCAGAATAACGGCAATCGTCCAGTCGTCCACATTCCTTGGGGGCAGTATTCTGTAAGCTCCACGATAACGATCCCCAGCAATAGCGATGTGCAAATTGTAGGCGACAATATGCAGACGATCATAAATTGGAATGGCCCGACATCGTCCCCGGTCTTCGCCCTTCTCGCGCCAAGCCATGCCACGATCCGTAATCTTATGATTAACGCCGGTTTCGCCTCTGCCGGTATTCTCGTCGAAGGATCCGACCAGCCGGGGGATCGTATCTATACGAATTTTGCAGCGGAAGGTGACCCCGGGTCTTCCCATAATCTTTTCGTAAACGGTTTTGATAACACCCTTGTCCAGATGGACGATTTCGGCCATGGGGGATCCGCCGATCCTTCCAGCGCAAGTGTTCTCGTCGTCGGCGGCCCGTTAACTCAGGCGGGTAATCAAACTCCCGGTTATACGGGTCTCTTCATGGGGTCGTCCTGCTGCAACACCGGTCCCTCATACAGTGTAGAGAATGGGGGAACGATTGTTCTGACAGGTTTTTGGTATGAACAAGGTGGTGCCGGATGGCTTTATCTCAACAGCGGATCTGGGAATTTTATAGGGTACGAGGATAATATAGCCGTTGATTCCTGGGCGTCCCTCACAAGTGCCGTCCCGTCCTTCGCCGTCAATAATTTTACGGGCAACCTGACAATCACGAACAGCTCCATCCCAAACAGCTATGTCCGTCTTGCTGGATCGTCCCCTACAAATGTGCTTCTGCTCGCCGACGACTTCAATTCCCTAGTCACGCCCCCGGTCATTGCGAACACGAATACCAATCCCAAGACCCAGGCGGCTACGATCTTTCCGATTTGGATGTCCGGCAGTACGGCATACACAGCTCCTGACGAAGTCTCTACCAGCACCTCCCGCAACACCCTCATCCAAAATTCTCTCACTCAGCTTGCAAGTTACAAAGATCCGCCCATTCAAGATCTTCCGAGTGCGAACGAAGATGTTCGGTTAATGGACGTTATAGTGAATAACGGCAAGAATAGTTTTGATTTTGAGTCCGTTGCTTCAGGTTTGCCGCCAACCAATCTAGTTCGTTCGACAGGCAGCAACGCGAACCCGGGTATAGTGTCCAGATCCTTACGGCCTACGAGCCCATGGTGCAAGCGAATAAGCAAGCACACGGCAGGAGCGGAAGTTTCTGAAAACGATATTGTGGATAATCGACCATATAATGAACTGCGCGAGACACAATCCCCCAGTCTGGTCGACGGCTGTAGCGTACTGCAATGAGGTTCGTGAATTTTCCTCGCAAGGGGCAACTCAGTGGACGGCGAATCGTGCGGGGCCCATCCCATTAGGTTAGTGGCAGCCATAAGAAGTAGGGCAGATCGGGAAAGTTTGTGAGGGTATTGCGTGAATCCGAGGGTCGTCTCATGCAGGCCATCGTTGCTCTTGCCAGTATGGCCGCTGGGGGTATCGGTGGATCACGGCGCTGCTGGAGCGTGCCGGCTGGAAGGTGGGTAGGAACTGGTCGACCGCATCCGGCATCGTGAGGGCTGGACTGCTCATGCCGCTTTTCCTAACTTGTAGTAGGGCGTGGTCCTACTGATTTCCAAACGGGCGTGTCGCCAGCAGCTTATCTTTTTGTACACTTCGCAGCGCGTTTGCAATAGCGCGATTCTCTAACGCTGCGATCGGTGTAACTGTAACTGCACCTCCGATGCTCTTGCCGACACTCCAGGATTTGTCCTCCTCAGAATAGTTGGATGGTGTAGAAGAAAGCGTCTTGGACAGAGCGTTAAGTTGCTATAGAGCTTCTGGCAAATCCACCCAGTTCCAGCGCGGGACCGCCGGACAAAACCCAGGCCGGTTCGATCACGTATTCCAACTCTCGCGCTCAAGTACGGTCTGATTATCTTTCCTATGGAGTTTCCGCTAATCGCGCCTACCCACCGCCCCGGTGAAGTGGCTGGTAATGTGACTTTTGGGGGTGGCTCCAACGGGTCATACCTTGAACCATTAGAATCTTCTATCGTAGTATGTAACTAGTCGATTCCAAATAGCCGACTAAATAGCTTAACTCTCTCCTCTGTGAGATGTTCCGAGGGCCATGTCATACGACTGTAGTGATATTTTTGGCTGTTTCACGAATCAATCCGAAGACCTTGTTGGAACCCAGGTAGTCAAACAAATGCGGGGTGGCTCACGAAGTCTGCTCATGCTAGACCAGCATTCGGTGCCATGGGTGGTTAAATTCGACGCTAATCCGCAACATTCAAATATCGTAATTAACGAGTTCCTAGCCACTCGCATCGGAGCGAGTTTAGGTTTAAGTATCCCCGAAACACAGCCGATACGAGTTGACGAGCGATTGAGCCGTTCAATCGCTCAATGGATTCCGCCTACAGATGCGCTTTACGAGCCGGGCCTACACATTGCCAGCCGGTTTGTTGGTGGTCTGCTGCCCGGATTGGTGCTGGACATTCTTCCCAAGAACCACTTGCACAACGTAACGAATCTCAATGAATATGCAGGGATCTCAATACTCGATCTCTGGTTATGCAACACCGACGATCGTCAGGTGGTGTATAGCCGCCCGGCCCGGTCGAAGAAATATAAGATGTTCTGGGTTGATTTTGGCCACTGTTTTGGCGGTGGAATTTGGAATTTATGTTCAGAAAGTGCAATCTTCCTCCCTTGCTCTCAAACGCCGCGTCGTTTCAATTGGGACGACTACGAGCCGTGGATACTCCTCGTGGAGCAATTTTCGGCCGATGCGCTTGAGCGCATCTTTGGAGACTTGCCGGCCTCTTGGCGATTCGGCCGTGAGATAGAACTAGACGGGCTCGCTAATCGGCTTCATGCTAGAAAGTCCTCTCTGGGGGCGGTTGTCGAGAAACACCTGCGCGGCACAGGTCTGGAGCAGCGCTTCTTCATATCAAGAAGGGGCGGTCTTCGCTTAGATTTAGAGATGGCTCTTTCCATTGATTAGCGTCGGGCACGCACCATGGCCGAAAATGCAATCGAAGCCGACATCAAGAAACCCCAACCATGTCACATGGTTCTGCTCAGGCGAACCAAACCCGCAATTCGCGTGCCCCCAAAACACCGTATGCATCGAGGCAGTGGGGGCCAACAAGCCACTAACTGCGCTCCAAGGGTCAGCCACATTTTGCACGCAGCTCCCCGTGATTCCCGTAGGAATAGAGAAGATTGTTCACATTGTCGACGGTGAAGGTAATCTGCTTGGTGCTGTTGAGATTGACCGGATAGGTGGCGAGGGTACCCCCGCTGCCGCCTTGCCAATCGAAGACGATCCGATTTTGGGCCTGGGCCATGCTTGCGTACGCGAAGGAGGAAGAGAAGAGCAGCACGAGCTCACGGCTGGTTGAGGGAATCCGCATATCAAAAGTCCTCCGCGAGACAGCGAGACTCATTTTCTCACATCGACAGAATGTAGTTTGTGCAGGTTGCGTCACGTTAGCGACGACCGTCCGTAAGTCAAGAAGAAATTTGCACAAATTGGTCGCCATGACTGCATACCGGTAAGTCTGTCGGATCGTCCGAGATGCCTGCCCAGCTGATTCGCTCACATAAATGGAAATATCGCCGGGACTACTGGTGAATTCACGCATAATCGCCAATGCACTCATGGACACCGGATTAGTACCAACAGGCCAGCTTCTCGGAGGCAATTGTCAACTGACTAGAAGAACGTTTCTTGTTGCGATTATTTCGAAGTCGTTGGAATCAAGACGCACTATTTGATGAGTTCCAAAGGAGAGCGCTAAATTTCGACCAACTCCTAACCTTGAGTCAAGGACAACCTTTGCGACGCTCCGCGCGTGTTGTCATTGTTTCGGAGCCTCACCGAGTTGTTTCTGCAATCGGCTCACGTCTTACGGTAAAGTGTGCGGACGCCGTAGCTTCTGAGTCTCCACCAACCCAGACGGTGTAGCCGGATGGTTCGACTCGCTCCTGTCCTGCGTTGTCAAAAAATGCAATTTCGCCGAAGCGGAGTGGGAAGGTGACGGTTCGCGATTCGCCCGGAGCGAGCGTTACGCGCTCAAAACCTTTAAGACTTCTCATCGGTTGTTCGAGACTGTCTCCGCGATTGCCCACATAACACTGCACCACAGTGCTCGACGGCTTTGTGCCGGTGTTGCGCACAATTGCAGACACAACGATCAGAGGCTTTCCGTCACGGTGAACTTCACGCATCAATATCGAGGCACTTGAGACCTTCACATCGGTGTAACTAAATGTCGTGTAGGAAAGACCGAAGCCGAAAGGATAGAGCGCATCGTTGGGGGCGTCGATGTATCGCGAAAGAAACCGCGTCTTAGGTCCGGGTGGCGTATTCAGATCCGCGGCCAGGGCTGGCCGGCCCGTCGGGAACTGGTTGTAGTAGAGAGGTTCCTGTCCTTCCGTCTGGGGAAAACTCATTGGAAGGTGCCCACTGGGGCTCACGTCGCCGTATAAGACGGCGGTCAGCGCGTGCCCGGCTTCAGTCCCGGGAAACCATGCTTCCAGGATGCCGTCCACGTGGTCATGAGCCCAGGTGAGAACCAATGGCCGCCCGGAGAAGATGATCAGGATTACGGGCTTTCCTATTGCGACAATTCGTTCGAGTAGAGCTTGCTGGTTTCCGGGTAGGGTGAGATGCGCGCGCGATCCGGCTTCTCCACTCATCGCGCTGGATTCGCCGAGAGCCATGATGACGACGTCGGCTTCGCGCGCAGCCGTCTCCGCGTCTGCGAAGCCTGCGTCAGAGGTGCTGTTAATCCCCGTGCCCGGCGCGTAGAGAAGAGTGGTACCCATGCTAGCAGCCTTTTCCTCGAAGGCCTTGCGAAGCGTCACAACGTCAGTGCCGCGATGGGCCCCGCCCCATGCTCCCTGCATCTCGTTCGCCGCATCGGCGAGCGGGCCGATGAGCGCGATCTTCGCCTTCCGGTCGAGAGGCAAAACAGGACGATTATTCACTTGTTTGTTTTCGAGAAGAACGAAGGATTCCTCTGCGGCCTGCAGGACTGCCGGACGATGCTCGGGAACGGCGGCTGTGATCTCCGGAACCTCAGAATAAGGATGTTCGAAGAGACCGAGCGCGAATTTGACTCGGAGCACACGGCGCACGGCCTCATCGACGACCGACATCGGCACGCGACCGGAGCGGATCAGCGCGGGGAGCTGTGAATCGTACAGGTGCGACATCATGTCGATATCGACGCCTGCATTGATGGCTTTCTCAGTTGCAGTCGCGGCATCAAGTGCAACGCCGTGATGCAGTAGTTCCATGATTGCGGTGTAGTCGCTCACGACCAGACCGTTGAAACCCCATTGTTGGCGAAGCACAGTGTTGAGCAAATAGGGATTGGCCGTTGCCGGGACGCCGTTGAGTGCGTTGAAAGCACTCATCACGGTCGCGGTTCCTGCCTCAACCGCAGCTTTATAAGGCGGCAGATACACTTGGCGGAGTCGGCTCTCGCTCATGTCCGTGGTGTTATATTCCCGCCCGGCTTCGGCCGCTCCGTAGGCTGCAAAGTGTTTCACGCTGGCGGCCACGCTGTCGGGTACGCTCAGGGTCGTTCCTTGGTATCCGCGCACGTAGGCTTGCGCCATGGCAGCACCGAGGAAGGGATCTTCGCCTGCGCCTTCCGCCGAACGACCCCAGCGCGCGTCACGCGAAATGTCCACCATAGGCGAGTAGAACCAGCGGATGCCGGCCGTCGTGGCCTCCTGTGCAGCCATGTGTGAGAGGCTCTCGACGAGCTGTGGGTCGAAACTTGCGGCGAGCCCAAGAGGTATCGGATAGATGGTGCGGTATCCGTGGATGACATCGCCGCCAAAGAGCAGCGGAATATGCAGGCGGCTCTTTTCCACGGCCGCGTGCTGATAACTCGCGATCCGCGCGCCGCCGGTGACATTGAGCATCGAACCGAGTTTGCCTTCCGACGCAAGCTGCATCGCATCGATGTGGTACTGGGCTTCTGGATTCGCGGCGAGATCGGCAGCCGCCGTCGCCGCCTTTGTCGCCGAGGTCGTGCCGGTGCTGCTGTACTGCACGAGCTGTCCGAGCTTCTCCTCAAGCGTCATGCGCGAAAGTAGAGCATCGACGCGGCGCTCGATTTCCGGTGAAGAGAGCTGCGGATTCGAGGGTGGGTGAGCCGGCATCCGGTTCGGATGCTGTGCTGCCGCGCTCAGGGTGATGCAAAGGCAAGCGAGCAAAGCTCCCTGCCAACGAGATGAGTCCTTCCGATTCAACACGTCTTACTGGTCCTTATCCGGCATGAGGCCGATCTTCTTTTGCATGGCAGGCATTTCGGGATTGCTCATGAAACTGCGCCATACAAGGGCGGTGCGGCCATTCTCAATCATTACAGTTTGCGGTCCCTGGTTGAGGGCCAGCGCGCCGGTCGCATACCAGTCTTCTGTTTCATTGAACGCGTTGCGGAAACCATAGACATCCCACAGTGCTGGACCGAGGTCACGATAGAAGTGCTTCAGCGCGAGTAACGACTTTTCAGGTGTGTAGGCGTAGGCTCCCATTGCTGCCGTTGGAGCCCGCGTGCCATCATCCGTGGTCGGCGGATGAAATGCCCGGTAGCCGTGTGGTCCGGTAACGGCAGACATCCCCCAGTCGCTGACTCCGTATCCAGCGAAGTGATGCGGATTGTCGATCGCGTACTTCTGCTGAATGATGCTCATGTTGCGATTGTTGACGAAGTAGTTCGCGTATCTGTCACGGACGCCACGCGGGTCATAGCCCATGAATGAGTAGTGCGTGAAGAACAGAGGCCCTGTCGTGCCGTTGGGATCTGCGACCGTCAGGGAAATGCCGTACCACGCGGTCGGCTTGCCGAAGTGCCGTGCGGGGTTGCCTTCTGAGCACCAGCCGGAGTAGTAGAGACTTGCCGGAATCGGATGTGTGGGCGAGGCGATGCCAAGCAAATAGGCCATCAGCGTCTCATTCCATCCGCCGAGTCGATTCTTCTTGTGGAAGGCGAAGTCAGGCGACCAGTGCCAATAGAGCGCGTCATGTTCCGGTGTTGCGTTGAACCAGTCCCACTCCACACCGCGCCAGAGCGTGGTGATCTCGTCACGAAGCTCTCGCTCCTTCGGCGTGTCTCGGGTGAAGTAGCCGCGCGCTGCAAGCAGACCTTCCATCAGGAAAGATGTCTCGACGATGTCAGCACCGTCGTCGTAGAGCCCAAACGCCGGCAAAAGATGTCCGGTACGGCCGCTGAGAAAGCGCGGCCACGCGCCGTGATAGCGATCCGCACGCGCAAGATAGCTAGTGGTCCGCAGCATGCGGTCGACGATCTCGTCCCGCGGAGCAAATCCGCGCTCCGCTCCGACGATGAGCGACATGATGCCAAAGCCGCTGCCGCCAACAGCGATCATGTCGGGATCGCCCGGAATGGACTCGCGTGCGAGGCCGCTGTTCGGTTCCGCGCCGTCCCAGTAGTAGGAGAAGCTTGCCTCCTGAACCATCGTGAGAAGTTCGTCGTCCGTCATCGCGTGCGTGGATGCCTGCACAGTTTGCGTAGGCGGCGATTCACGCAGGCTGGATGTACGCGCGGTGACGCGGTAGCTTGCGGAGACGCCGACCTTGTTCACGAAACCGACGGCGCGATGAATGTCTGGACGCTGCGTCTGAACCTGGACAAAGGGACCACCGTCGAGCGAGCGATAGATGACGTACTCCGCGACGTTCGGATCATCAATAGACTTCCACGTGAGGAGTACGTGCCGCTCGTAGCCCTTTGCGCGAAGATCAGTTGGAGCGCCGGGGATTCGTTCGCCGGAGTTGCGGCTCTCGATGCGAATGTCGTCGATGAGAATGCTGTGGGGATGACCGTCGGACTCATTCTGGAGAAAGACAATGGTGTTGGTGCGCGCGGGTTCGAAAGGACGCACGGAGCGCGACCGGAACGCACTCATGGGAATCTGCAGGCGCGTCCACTTTTCAGCCGGTAATTGAGGAGCGTAGTCGCCGAGATGCACCTTTTCGCTGAAACCATTGCCCGCATCGTGCAGGCAAGTCATCGGCAGATCATGGCCTTGCGTGGCTTCCCTCGAGTAGAGCCACAAGGAAAGCGTGTTGCCCGTAAAGTCGATGTAACGGTTCGGCCAGTTCGGCAAGCGGAGTTCGACATCCCACTCGCCTTTCGGTGCGCTCGTCCATGCAAGACGCAGCGAGTTGGGCGCGCTTACAAAGGTTGAGGTGTCGACAGGTAGCTTGCCATCGATCAGTTCCAGTGCGCTCGGAGCGGAGACGTTGCCTTCGCTGTAGAAGTGTGCCCGCACTGATTCGCTGTTTTCGAAGAACTCCTTCTGCTGCCAGTTCTGCGCAACGGCAACAGACGAAGTGAATCCAGCCACGATGGCTGCGGCGCAGAGGCATAGCGAATTCAAAACGTACCTCGAAGTCCTCATCAGACCTTATCTATTCCGGCGAGCTGCATGGCGCGCTGCGGCTCAGGGTTTGCCATGAACCATGACCATACGTTGCCGCTGCGAAGATTCTCCGCGCTCAACAGCGTCATGCCGACGTCCAGTCCCAATGTGTCGGTGGAGACCCAGCCAGTTTCAGGGTTGAAGGCATCGGCGAGGCCATAGTTACTCCAGATCGTTCCTCCGTACTTCTGCTTCATGGCATGCAGTGCTGGAATGCAGATGTCGGGCGTAAGCATCAGCGATCCGCCGGCGGCACATGGAACGACACTGCCATCGATCTTCGAGTGCTGCGGCGGGCCTCCCCAGGCTTTGTAGCCCTTCGGGCTCGACGAACTCGTGATGCCCCAGATCTCCTGCGTGTAGTCCGGAAATTCTTTCGCAAGATCCGTGTAGCACCACTCGCGGTGCGCGCGTGTGGCCGTCCGCGAATTCGCAAACCAGTCGACCTTTGTTCCACGAGTCTCGCGGCGGCCGCGAAAGTCGAACCATGCGAATGGATACTGGTAAGTCCAGAGCAGGGAAGTGCCGATGTAGTGGTATTCGCCGTACTGGTTTGGATTGCGCTCCCACGCGTACCACGCATCGGGCGGAAGAGGATGCGTCGGCGATCCGATGCCGAGGAGATACATCGCCGCGAGCTGGCAGTACTTGTCGTAACGCAGCGCGAGATGTCCCTCCGGCTTCCAGCCGTGCGAGAGCAGCTTGCCGTCGCCGTTCGTCATCCAGGGAAAGTCGTAGCGGCTGTACAGAAGCGTTGCGAGGTCGGCGATCTCGCGGTCCTCGTGGAAGTACTGCCGGCACGTCAGCGCGCCGGCCAGAAGCCATATGGAATCGCTGGTCGACATCTCCACTTCCTTCCAGCGTTCACCGGTATGTACATCGAGGAAGTGGTAGAACCATCCGTGTTCACAAAAGACTTTGCCGTTGGTATAACTGCGCAGCGTGCGGCGCACGAGATCCTTCGCCTTCGCGCGGGGAATCCATTTCCGCTCGGCACCGATGCACAGTGCGGTCAACGCAAAGCCGGTCACTCCGGTGCTTCCGCGCGTCTGGTCGCCCTTGCGTGTGTTGTCCTCCGGATTGCCATGGATCAGGTCCATGCAGATGCCGGTCTCGGGGTCCACGGCGTCCACGAAGAAGCCGAAGCAGCGTCGGGAGAGTTCGTCCAGTTGCGTGTCGTCGTCATGGTGCTTGCCAAAGCTGAAGCCACGCGCCCATGCAGGAGCCAGTGCGCCGGCCGCTGTAAGCCGCAGCGCGTCCCGGCGGGAGAGTTTGTTTTGAAGGATGGAGCCCTCCTGGTTCTTGCTCATATCAGGCCTCGATGTAGACAGCGGAATAGCCCGGCATGCCCAGGCTCGCAGCGCCGCGATGGAATGAGATGCCCGCCTGTGCATTGGGATGAAACTCACCGCTCGACCCGACAGCGGATCCGCCGAAGGTCACGCCCTCCTTACTGTCGATGCGGGGTGCCTGCAACCAGAACAGCTTGCCGTTGCGCGCAGACTTCGCGCCTTCGAACTTGATCGTCACCGGCACCGCGGCCTTGTTGAAGACCGCGAGCTTCACGCGCCCGCGATCCATCGCCGAGAAGGCCGTCACATTCTGGCTCGCAGTTTGCGTTGACAGCGTCGTTGCGGTCATCTTCGCGCCGGAGAAGTTTTCCGCGAGCAGCATTCCGTAGTACACCGGCCGAGCCGTGAGACCATCCTGCAGAGTCCCAGCGATCGGAGTGTAGAGGCCATTGCCACCGCCGTGCAGGTTCAATCCGATGTAACCTGCTTCGGCCAGTTGCAGCCAATAGTCTCCACTCCAGAGCGCCGATGCAAAGCTGTCGCTGACCAGGGGCTTGCCGCCATGGAAGCAACTGTTGCCTTCGGTCATGCGGTACGGCCGGCCGAGGATCTTGGTCGCCTCGCGCACAACAGCGAACTCCTGGGTGGCAGGGTTTCTGCCGCGGTGCAGCAGGAACTCCAGCGTCATCTTCGGATCGGCCGGGGGACCTTCCGCGTAGTAATGGCCGGAGAGGAACGCGAGGTCCGGTTTCTTCTCCGCCATTTTCGTGATCCAGTCGTACTCCTTGGCGATATCAGGTGCGGCAAAGCGTGCTCCTGGAACCGCAGCTTTCACGGCGTCGCGATGAATCGTCCACTTGTCCCAATAGTGATCGAACGTCCACCGTTCCTTTGAACCCGGATCATGATCCATGTCCGGCTCATTGCCGATCTGAAATGCAATCAGCCGGTCGCCGAGTGTGCTCGCAACAAACTTTGCTTCAGCCGCGGCATTCTCCGGTGTCCCATGCCAAAGATTGAGACCATAGATGATGCGCCAGCCGACCGCATCGATAAAATCGCGCAAATTGCGAATAGCCCGTGGCGTAATGATTGACGCCGTTTTCGCTGCGGTACCGGCATCTGGACCGAGCGCCAAGGGTGTATGGTTCTTTTCAGCGTCTGCGTCGTCGCTGCTCCAGGTCGTGTACTCGCCCGTGTTGCCACCGATGCGAAGCACTCCCTGTTTGCCGAGCGCACGGAAGAGACCAACCAGCCCCTTGTTATCAGCGGAGAAGAACTCCTGATGCCCAAGCTGCGCAGACTCGTAGCTCACGCCCGTGAAATCCGCCGGCACTACTGCGAGATGTTTCGAGTAGTCAATTGAGACCGTTACCGCGGAGTTGGTTGATGCGGTCTGTGCCGCAAGACGTGAAAGTGGGTGGGTGGCAGCGGCCACCGCAGCTGATCCGGCCAAGAAAGCTCTGCGTGTACTCAAAACAATCTCTCTTTGGGTGATCGCAACCGGCCAGAGCCCCCTCTGGCCGGTTGCGAAGGGCTAGAACGAGAACCGCGACTGGAGCTGCACCGTCCGGGAACCAAGGGCACTTGTGTTCGAACCAAAGGTTGTGGAAGTGATGTTGGTCGCCGGCGTAGGTGTCAATTCCGTCAGGTTCAACAGGTTGAAGGCATCGACGCGGAATTCGAGAATTCCCTTGTCACCAATGACGCGCATCTCGGGGATGTGGAACCCTTTTGTCAGGCTGACATCGAGGTCCTGGTACATCGGACTATTGAACGAGTTGCGTGCTATGGCCAATCCTGGCGCTGGCGCTACCAGAGTTGGGCTGTAGCCAACCTTTGCTACGCCCTTGTACGTCGGCTCCACAAAGTCGCTCGCGTACGTGACCGTGGTGCTACCCGATTTCACTGTCGTGAAGTTGAAGTTTGTATTGTGTCCGTTCGGGTTGCTGGGTGAGGGTCCTGATTCGAACGCCGCGAGACCGTAGCTCTTGATGCCGGTTCCAACATAGGCGCCAGGGCGAATGTTGCTGTACGGACTGCCGGCGTAATAGAGGTTTCCGCTCGCCCCGGTGACTGTTCCATCAGTCATTACAGGGAACACCGGATTCCATGGGAATCCCGAATGGTAGTTGTAAATGCCACCGAGTGACCAGCCGTCAGCAAAGGTATGCAGCCACTTCTCATGGAAGAAATTCGGCTGGTACAGCGCGAAAACGCGGAACGCGTTCTGCGCCTGGAAGTCCGAGCGGCCATAGGCGTAGTGAATGCTCATGGGAGCGTAAGGATCCTGGTTGTAGGGATCAGAGCCCTCATCCATACTCTTGGACCATGTGTAGTTTGCCTGTGCCTGGAAGCTGTGCGAGAAGTTGTGCTTGATCGTTGCAATCAAAGCGTTGTAGTTCGAGTTCGCTCCGTTCGCGTAGTAGCCGAAGCTGCTGACGTTCGGGTTCAGCGCAGCACCGTGAGCGACAGCGTAGGCATTCAGGTTCATCTGGTAAAGCAGATGACGGCCTTCGCTGCCCTGGAAGCCCAAGGTCGTGACGAAGCCGGCAGGCCACGACATCTCGGTATCAAGCGAGTAATGCGAGACCATAATGGTCTTCACATGCTGGTCGAACCCCGTGATGCTGGTCGTGGTTGTGGTCGGCAGATTGTTCGTGCCGAAGGTGGTCACGATAGCATTGGTGTTAGCGGGATATCCCAATGGCGAGTGAAGATCGGGCGCAAGCTTGTACTGAATGGCCGGATTCTTGCTCGAATATCCTGACTGACTGAAGCTGACCAGAGCGGGGGAGTTCTGATTGCCCTGGAGGGTAATCGCAAACTCGTCTTCGTTGTAGTTGATGCCAAAGCCGCCACGTATGACAGCCTTGTTATGAAGGCTTACTGGTGTCCATGCGAAACCGATTTGAGGTCCGAAGTTGGCCTTCTGCACGTCGTACAGGTTGCCCCCCTGTCGCATCGTGAGTCCGGTAAGGAGCGCCGAGCCCTGGCCAGGCACCGCCACACTCAGGTTATTTTGCTTCGTGTAGAACGGACCGAAGTAGTTCCAGCGCAGGCCCAGGTTCACCGATAGTGTGGGGGTCACCTTCCAGTCATCTTGTACGAAGATCCCGGCAATGTTCTCGCGTGCATCCTGGCGGTTGAGTGCAGGCGTTCCGTTCTTCGGATTGAAGGTGCCGCTCTCGCTGAAAGGGGCGTCGTTCAGGAAGTCCCATAGGCTGTTGAAGCTGAACGACGGTCGTGCGTTCGAAACGTTCTCGTTCAGGAACCGGATGTTTGACAAGGAGAACCCAGCGCGCACGTTATGCGCACCGAGCACCTTGGTGAGGATGTCTTGGTAAGAATAGGTCCACTGATCGAATACGCTTGGACTCGGAGGGCCGTAGTACTGCGGCTCTGTGCTGCCTACGCCGACGAAGCTTGCAGTTGGCAGACCAAACGGCGCCTGAGGATTTGTCGAGATTTCATTCCAGCGCCAACCACTTGCACTCACGCGCGCCTCGTTGAAAAGGCTCGGGGAGAACGTACGGTCGTACAAGCCCGTGTAAGCGTTGCTGGTCTGAGCGTGGTTCCACAGGTTGGCAGCGCGGTCGGGCCCGTTGAACGAAGTGTTTGTGACCGGAACCCAGTAGATGATGAAGCTGAGACGGTCTTTCTGAGTGACATTGCCATCCAGGCGTCCGTTGTACTGCGAGTCGATCTGTGCGCTCGGGCTTGTTGTCGAGATCAGTTGCAGATCCGGTTTCCCGTCCAGTCCGCTGCCGATACCCGGCTGCGTCTTGCTCTTCCATGTCGAATCGAAGTTTCCAAGAGATGTCTTCAGCGGCGACCCAACGTCCAGCATGCCGTTCACAGTCTTGCAGTACGGACCGTCCGCAATCCCGAGCGTCCCTGAGCAGGTTGTATTGACCGGCGTTCCGGTTGCGGCCTCGCCTGGATACGTGAAGTACTGCGAGGCGATACTGCCTGACGGCGCCGAGGCGAGCAGTTGAGGTGTCTCGTAGAGGCCCTGGGAGATGACCGTCGTCGTATTCCGGTAGGTTTCGTAAGCGAAAAACCCAAACAGGCGGTTGTGCAGGAACGGTCCGCCGACGCTTCCTCCGAACTGGTTGAAGCGGGCCTGGTCTTTGTTCAAACCGCGAGCGGCCGGCGTCTTGGACGCGTTGAGCGGATCGACGCTACCATTGCCGTTCCAACGTTGCCATGCATTCAGGCCGGGACGGTCGGCCTTGAAAAAGATGCTCCCGTGATAGCTGTTGGATCCCGACTTCGACACGATCTCGATCGCGTTACCGCTGAAGCGCCCAAACTGCGCATCGTAAGCATTTGAACTGACCTTCATGTAGTCGATCGACTCCTCGCTCGGAGTGATGACTGTGGCGCCACCCCAGTTCGCGCTGGAGGTCTGAATGCCGTCGATCATGATGTTGTTGGCATTCACCTGGCTGCCATTTCCGATGACCTGTGGGTTGTTTTCTGTCTTGAAGATGCCGCCATCGGTGGAGGTGGGAGCGGCTTGGTTTTCGCCCGGCATGTTCTTGGCATTGCCCGTGTTCGACTGCGCTTCATCACCGAAGGTTCCCGGCGCTAGCGCGACGAGCCGGAAAGGATCGCGATCGAAGGAGGGCATGTGCTGGAACTGCTCGCTTGTCACCGTGCCGCTAATCGATGCGGTGGTCGTGTCCAACGCAGGAGCATCGGCGGCATTCACTGCGATCTCAGAGGTCGCGCCACCGACTGACAAGCTCACATTCACAGTGTTCGCTTGCTCGGGAATGATCGTCACACCGTTCAGGGTCTTATTCGCAAATCCCGGCGCGCTGGTGACCAGTCGGAACTTGTCTGCTGGCAACTGATTGAAGTGGAAGGTTCCATGTCCGTCCGCCCTAGCCTTAGTTGTCAGGTTGGTGCTCAGGTCTGTAAGAGACAACTCCGCGTTAGGAATCGCGGCGCCGCTCTGGTCTGTCACGGTTCCTTGGATCGAGGCTTTGTATTGTGCAAACGTGGTGCTCGCACTCAGCAGCGCAGCCAGTGTGGCGCCGAGCATTGCCGCCTGCATCCACGAGCTGCGTGAGAACGGAAGTGAATTGATAACTTTGCTCTTCGTGGAGCGCTTGGGGGTATTAGGCAATCGTTTGAGCATTTTGGCCGTCCTACGGCGCCGCCCAAATCAACGGGCGTGCTTCCGGTTCTTAATGTTTCGGTACGACTCACATTTAGCCTGTCCGGAACGGGGTCTGTCAAGACTTAATTTGAGCTTAGAAAAATCTATGGGACAATCTGTATGGACCGACAACAATTTCGTGATGATTTCCCTGAGTGCCTCCAATCACAAAACGGCCTCCAACCAGATGCCACGCCGCATCAACACAAAATTGATCCTGGATTTGCTGCGGAAGCATCAGCCGGTCTCGCGGGTCGATCTCTCAAGGCTTTCAGGACTCCAGGCGAGTACGGTCTCACTCATTGTCGAGGAGTTGGTTCGCGAAGGCTGGCTTGAAGAAGGCGAGTTCGTCAAGGGTGCAATGGGACGGCGCCCACGTCTCCTCTCACTCTCGCACCAACGTTGTGTGATTGCGATTGACGTTCATCCCCGCCAGACCACGCTTGCAGTCGTCGACATCACCGGGGGCATCGTTTGGCAGGGACAGGTCGAGTTGGCCGCTGATCCAAATCATTCGATCTACCGACTGATCTCAGCTATCGGCGAGGTCCGGGAGAAGCATGCCGACCGCACATTCGCCGGCATTGGAATGTGCTTGCCAGGCCGCACCGATCCTGCGTCTGAGAATCTGGTCTTCGCACCAAATCTGCGCTGGCCAATCGTGGCCCTGAAGTCGCGCATTGAGAGTGCTACACGACTGCCGGTTTTCATGGACAACGTTGCGAATGCATGTGCGCTGCTGGAGGTCTGGCAGTCACAAAGCGCCGAACCCCAGGATCTGGTTGTCGTTGAAGTGTCCGAAGGTCTGGGCACCGGCCTGTACATCAATGGAGCCATCGCGCGTGGACGGGGCGGCATGGCAGGCGAGTTCGGTCACATTCCCATGGAAGCGAAGGGGCGGCGATGCAGTTGCGGCAATCGTGGATGCTGGGAAACGGTAGCCGCCGAGCCCGCTGCCATGCACTATTACAAAAAACACGCAAGGGCAAAATCACTTGGAAGCTTTTCCCAACTACTCGGGCTCGCCGCTTCTGGGGATCGGTCCGCGCTCGCCTCATTGAGGAACATGGCGCAGCAATTGGGGCGAGGCATGCAGATGATTGCGGCGGCACTTGCTCCCGCTGAGATCATTGTGGTGGGCGACTGTACCATCGCGTGGAAGCGGATGAAGGTCATTATCGAACGCGAACTTCGAAAGCACCCTCTCGCGCAAAAGGTAATCCTCCGGCCGTGCCTCGATGGCGCCACAGCTCGGCTCCGCAGCGCCGTGCCCCTCGTTCTGACCGAAACACTTAGCGGCCTTTGATCGATACGGTGGAACGAACCGTACCTCCCGCCAAGTCAGTCGAGACAACCGTGCGTTTCGCAGAACGCTCCCACCGCATGGATCCTTGGGGCCATCCGCAGCGGTGTCGCCCTCGTGGGAATTGGAAGAGTCTCAGACGGCAATAAGAGCGCTAAATGGATTACCGCCCGATAATTTCAGTGGGTTACCGAAAATGGGCTCGTTCTCCACAACGGTAACTCAACCGGCGGACAGAGCGTTTCGCATTACTGATGCGCGGAAACAATGCGGTGCTCCGGTCTCGATGCGTGACTCGGCCTGTTCCCGCCAATTGAAATCCAACCCCCGGGCCGTCCGTCATTCTGTCGCAACTCGGAACGCTAAACTTCCTTCAGCCGACGTTCTGAGCCTCTTGGTTATTACTCAAATTGAGATCTATTCCGACGAAGATTTGCGCTTTCTTCGAAGTTGCCATACAGATGCGAAGCCCGGATAGACGCCCTACGCGATGGTCCCCACTCTTCTGGGCCACGAACGGTTTTCGACTTGACTGTATGCCGAGGCAGAGCGTCACTGTGTCTACCGCGAGAGGTCGCGGGAGGATGACAGAATCGCTGCAGGTGGCGGGAAAAGTGTGGGCGGTTGCGCGGATGAGACGTCTGGAGTTGATCTCCGAATGGTAAGTCCAGTTCGGAGCACCACCACCTTCGAGGCTACGGATGGAGCTGATGCGGCCCATCCTCGTCTATCGCATCCAGGAGAATGCCTATGGACTCTCGGCGCCGAGACGGAAAGGTCGCATCCAGGATCTCGCTTCCGATGCGAATCGCCGTCGCTTCAAGATGGGGACGAAGATCATCCGTGAGTGGAAGGGCCAGCTTCACGAGGTTGCGGTCACGGCTAAGGGTATGTGTACAACGGTGAGGTGTACAAGAGCCTTTCGCCAATCGCGTTTCGCATCACTGGTATGAAATGGTCAGGGCCAGCCTTCTTCGGCACGAAGCCTAGAGAGGGCGATAGATGCCCGCACGTCAGTCGAAGGGAAGATGCGCGATCTACACACGTAAGTCTTCAGAAGAGGGGCTGGAGCAATCTTTCAATTCTCGGCACGCCCAGCGGGAAGCGTGTGAAGCCTACATCCTGAGTCAGAGAGACGAAGGCTGGCAGGTGTTATCAGCTACGATGACGGAGGGTTCTCTGGTGGAAATATGGAGCGTCCGGCCTCAAGAAGTTCCTGGTAGACATCGCTGCCGGCAAGGTCGACACCGTGGTCGTCTATAAAGTCGACCGCCTCACGCGATCCCTTTCAGACTTCGCCCGCATCGTCGAGTCCTTCGACGGTCAGGGTGTCACCTTCGTCTCGGTGACCCAGCAGTTCAATACCACCTCCTCCATGGGCAGGCTCGCACTCAACGTGCTTCTGTCCTTCACACAGTTTGAGCGTGAGGTGACGGGAGAACGGATTCGAGACAAGGTCGCCGCGTCCAAGAAGAAGGGCATGTGGATGGGCGGCCCGGTACCGTTGGGCTAGGACCTGTCCAATCGGCAGCTCATCATCAATCCGGCCGAGGCCGAGATGGTCCGAATGATCTTCGCTCGCTATCATGTTTTGAAGAGTGTTACGGACCTCGAGATCGAGCTGGGGAACTCTGGCATCCGAACCAACCGACGTGTCACGTCGTCGGGCAGGGAAGTCGGGGGCTTCCTTCTCGGCAGGGGCACACTTTACCATCTGCTGAGTAATCCGCTTTACATCGGCAAGGTCGCCCATCAGGGCAAACTCTACGACGCAATGCACGAGGCCATCGTCGACCAGGAAGCCTTGGATAGGAGCCGCGAGTTGCTACGCTGCAATGCAGTGAAGCGTCGACGCCGGAAGAATCTACCCTCAGGCCGAATGCTCCACAATTGCCATCTTATGCAGAGCCCTTCATGAAGTATGACTATGCCGAGACCAAGGATCTATGCAAAGAGTTCCTGACCTTGGTGTCAGGTGTGCCGGTCTTTTCGGTGACCTTCGCCGAAAAATCATTACTTTCACCGATCACAGGAGCAGAGGGCGATAGACGCTCTTCGGATCGTGGATATCACTGATCGTTGCTCTAATACTCGGAGGAATTGGTCTGGCTCTACTCGGTATGGCGGTCGCCGGAGTTCCCGCTCCCAAGACGATGGAGAGGCGAAGGTCATGCCTGGGTCGATCGTCAATGCTGCTTCGACCCGCCGCACGATCATCCTGGCCTTTTCTAGCCGGCGCAAGGAGGGCACCGAAGATCCCAGGGAGACACCGCCCTGCCGCTGTAGTTCATATTTACTACGGAGTCCACGATCGAGAAGCGACAGAATGCTTCCATTTTGAAAGCGCGATGTTCCGATCAATGAATGAAAACTCCCTTGGTCGGAGCCTTGCCGCTGGCGTTATTGACAAACGTCTGGTCTAACTCCAAGCCGTCAAGCTGACTGGAGCAGCGGCCTTCGCTGCCGAGATCACGAATCCTCTTGCGGGAGGGGAGGAGCAGATGGTTTAGGACGCCACTCAGATCTGCCGGATCCGGCGGTCTTTTCAGTCCGTTTCCCGCCGCCACTGGTACCAGGTCTTGTGCCTGGTTCCTTTTTATGGGCGCATGAACACCTCGCCTGCCATCACCGCCGTTCCATATCTGGCGAACCCGAATCAGGGTGTCTGGACATTTCCCTTGACGGCCATTCCCTGATTCGGGTACTCATTTAGCCTTGACGATTTCAATCGATTGCAACAGATCACTAAATTCTCGGGTTTCGCATGGGCTCTGGACGGCTGAGGTTGGGCCAGGAGCTTGAAAAGGAGGAATTGAATGCAAATGAACGTCCCACTATTTTCTGGTGGCACAGCAACGCGTAAGTTCCTGCGCCATGTCCTTCTCCAAGTTGCATCGCTCTGCTTGTTGCTTTTGCCGGCCTTTTTTTCGTCGCCAGCGTTTGGCCAGGCATTTGGAACGCTTGGCGGGACAGTTACGGATCAGTCGGGGGCGGTGATTCCAGATGCAAAGGTTACGATCACAGAGTCGGATACCGGGTTCTCGCGAGAGGCGGTGTCGGACTCGAGCGGCTACTACGTCGTTCCAAACCTTCGGCCAACAAAGTACAACCTTTCCGTCCTGGCCCCCGGCTTTGAGAAGTTCGCGGAACAGAATATTCCGCTGCTTGCCAACCAGGCGGCCACGGTCGATGTCCGGTTGCACGTCGGCTCGGTGACACAGACGCTCGAGGTGAGCGAAGCCGCGCCCCTGGTGAATACATCAACGCAGACGCTGGGTGACGTGATCGAGCGGGAGCGCATGGTGGAGCTGCCTTTGAACGGGCGCGATGCCGTGCAGTCCATAAGCCTGATAGCCGGGGCGAGCGATACCTCAGTGGCTACCACGACGAGCCAGTCCAGCCCGCCCGGCTCGGCACACGTGAATATCAATGGTTCCCGCAGCAACCAGACAGGCTACTCGCTCGATGGAGCCACCTTTATCGACCAGTATTACAACGTGAACGTCCCGTTCCCATTTCCGGATGCGCTGCAGGAGTTCAGCGTGCAGACGGAAAATTACAGCGCACGCTATGGAGGAAATGGGGGGGGAGTGGTGAACGTCGTCACCCGCAGCGGCGGTAACACTGTGCATGGAGATCTGTTCGAGTTCGTGCGCAATCCGGTGTTCAATGCACGACCTTACTTCGCTGTCACCCGTGATCAGATCAAGCGGAACCAGTTTGGCGGTACGCTCGGCGGCCCCGTTTGGATTCCGCACGTGTATAACGGACGCGACCATACGTTCTTTTTCTTCGGCTACCAAGCTGAACGCTACCGCGACGCCAGCACCGGCAGCGCGTTTGTGCCGACGAACGCGGAACTCAACGGCGACTTCTTCGCTCTGCTGAACGCCAAGGATCCGAACAACCCGTTCGGGAAAGCGGAGCAGATCATTGACCCGCAGACCGGCAAGCCCTTTGACGGAAATCAGATTCCGACGCAAAGGTTCGATCTAGCGTCACTCGCACTCGTGAATAAATACTTGCCGCGCGCTACCGGCGCAGGGCAGGTTCGATTTACTAAGCCAACATCTCAGAATATCGACCAGATTTCATTACGCATCGATCACCGGCTCAGCAGCAGGGACAACCTCGTCGGACGGTATTACCGTGATCACATTGTCCTTGCTCCAGAAAATCCGCCCGGCAATTTGCTGGGGTACGCCGCCGGTCTGGACCAGCCGTTCCAAAACCTCATGGTCCAGGAGACGCACACGTTCCGGCCGACTCTCCTGAACCAGGCAAGCTTCACGTTTTCGGATGTGCCGACGAGCAAAACCTTTTCGAGTGATTCGCCGAACGTCGCCAGCTTTGGGGTTAACCTTCCGTGGTTGCCGACCGATAAATGGCTTCAGAGCGTCAACGACGCCGGCGCGTTCAGCATTTCGGGCGGGGCGAAGGGGCCCTTTAATACCCGCAATACCGGGTTCCAAGACAACTTGAGCTGGGTGCATAAGAAGCACACGATGGATATCGGGATCAGTTTCGGTCACGCTTCCGTTGATCTTGGCGATCAATTCCAGTCGCAGGGTTCATTCACCTTCAACGCAACCGCGACGAACAACCCGATCTCCAGCTTCCTGCTCGGCGTCATCAACAGCTTTACCCAGGGTGCTGGGGAGTATAAGAACAACCGGAATAATTTCTGGGCATTTTATTTCAACGACAACCAACACGCGACGCAGCGGCTGACACTGAACTACGGCGTGCGTTACGAACCCTACACGCCGTGGAAAGAGATTCATGGACGGGCCGAACAGTTCCGGATCGCCAATTTCACCGCGGGGATTCGCTCGACGATGTTCCCGAACGCGCCTCCGGGCCTGCTTTTCCCCGGCGATCCCGGAATGCCGTTCAGTGGTGTAACCGGGAGCTACAAGGACGTATCGCCGCGGGTGGGCTTCGCATATGACGTTTTCGGCAGCGGCAAAACCAGCGTTCGAGGCGGCTTCGGCTTGTTCTTCGACACGCAGACAGCCGGCGTAATCAACAACCGCTTTGCTGACGTCTCTCCTTTCAGCCCGCAGGTCACGCTCACTCCGCCCCCGGGCCCGTTCAGCCAACCTTTGCTCGGGTATACAGGCTACTATCCCTTCCCGTTCACCTATCCGCCGTCCAGTTCAACGCTGTTTTCACTGCCGGTTGGCGTCGATACCTACGATCCGTCGAGCAACTACAAGGTGCCAGTCTCCTATGGATACGACCTGGCGGTTGAGCAACAGTTCGCTACAAGCTGGATGCTTCAAGTGGCGTACGTGGGATCACTGTCACGACACCAGAAGGAGACGATCGAACTGGATCCGGCAATCTACATTTCCGGCAGCAAATTGACGACTGATCAGCGTCGGCGGTTCGCGCCGTACTACGGTTCGATTGCGGAGGACGGCCAGGACGTGGGCGGGAGCTTCCACGCACTCGAGGTAACGCTCAAGAAGCGCATGACACAAAACCTTAGCCTCACCGCCGCTTACACGTGGTCCAAGGCGCTCGACGACATCCCGCAGGGCGGTGGCAACAATGACATCGGGGCAGATTCCGCTTCCGCACTGCCTTCAACAGATCCCAACCGACATGCATTCGATTACGGACCGTCGGACTTTGACACTGCGCATCGCTTTGTGACGTCCTATATCTACCTCCTGCCTGCTTTCAAGAAAACAAATGCTGCAGTAAGGCAGGTGATTGGAAACTGGGAACTCAGCGGCATCATGACAGTGGAGAGCGGCAGCCCTTTCACGGTCACGGCTGGGAAGGACCAATCCCAAACCGGCCTGAACAGAGACCGCGGAGTGCAGGTGCCGGGAGTCAATCCATTCCAGCACGGCGTCTGTGCGGGCTCTGTTCACTGTGTCAACTGGTTGAATCCGACAGCCTTCAATCTGCCGGCAACCGGAACGTTCGGCACGGTTGCCAAAGACAGCTTCCGGGGCCCCGGCTCCTTCGGCTGGGACGCGGCCTTGATCAAGAACATTCCGATCGAGCGTGTGGAGTTCCAATTCCGCGCCGAATTCTTCAACGTCCTCAATCACACAAACCTGAACAATCCGAATGCGAGCATCAGTGGATCGGGTTTTGGAACCATTACCGGCTCCGGGTCGCCGCGAATCGGGCAGCTTGCAATGAAGCTGAGGTTCTAGTGCAAAGGGCAGGCTTCATCCAGCTTGCCCAGCTTTTCTATTTAGATATGGGCGGTTTCAAACATGGCGCATCAGGATCGCAACCATACCTTCAATTGGGGCGCGGTCGTTGGGCGTGGAAACAAATTGAACATGCTGCCGCAAAGCGACGTGAGAATGCTGCTTCCGGGCAGTTCCTCGCGGAATGAGCTAGTAGCGCTGTCGCTGCAGGGAGTACTGCAATAAGGAAAGGTCAGAACTGATGATTCGTTTCATTGGGCGGAGCATGGGCGTAATTGCTGTTGCGGCGATGTGTGCTTCAGCGGCCTGGGGGCAGCGGGTTTCGGCCGATCAGGAGATCGTTCGGCCGGGCCCAGCCCGTTCCGTGTTTCTGCTGGACAGGGGCTGGTCCATCTACAAGTTGCCCGATTTCCAGTTGTGGGCGCCGGAGCCCGAGGCCACCGAAACACAAATCGGCCAGTTGCATCTGCCCGCT
>Ga0134128_10001569_pt1 | contig 29129 bp, 27 predicted proteins | sample KB31754_FD_96462 | JGI IMG/M metagenome (GOLD analysis project Ga0134128, IMG submission 96462) | Terrestrial soil microbial communities with excess Nitrogen fertilizer from Kellogg Biological Station, Michigan, USA - KB3-175-4 | ecosystem: Environmental > Terrestrial > Soil > Unclassified ... | reverse complement strand
CGACGGTCCTCAGGGGCGGGAAAGCCCACATCCAGATCGCAACGACGGCGAGCGTGCCGATGCCGCCCAGCACGACGGCCGGTATCGTGCCGAATAGCGCGGCTGTCACGCCCGACTCGAACCCGCCAAGCTCGTTCGAAGCGCTGATGAAGAGCGTGCTCACCGCGCTCACCCGCCCGCGCATGGCATCCGGAGTCGCAAATTGAACGAGCGCGGCACGGATGTACACGCTGATTTGATCGGCGGCGCCGCAGACCGCGAGCGCCGCGAGCGACAAGCGAAAGTCGCGCGATAATCCGAAGACGATCGTCGCAACTCCGAAGACCGCAACCGCCGTGAACATCGTGCCGCCCACGCGCCGCTCGATCGGCCGGCGCGTGAGCAAGAGCGCTACGATGGCCGCGCCGACCGCCGGCGCGCTGCGCAGCACCCCGAGGCCCGTCGGCCCGACGTGCAGGATGTCGCGCGCATAGATCGGCAGCAGCGAGACTGCGCCGCCAAGCAGCACCGCGAACAGATCGAGCGAGATGGCGCCGAATACGATCGGGCGCGAACGAACAAAGTTGATCCCTTCGTGGACGCGCGCCAGACGGCTCGCGAGCACCGCGTTGTCGCGCGCGGCGCGCCTGCCCCCGAGAAGCGTCAGCGCGAAAGCGGCGACGAGAAACGTGACGAGGCAACCGCCGTAAGCGAGCGCCGGCCCGAGCGCGTAGGCGAAGCCGCCGACCGCGGGCCCCCCGATGATCGCGAGCTGCGAGATCGAGGAGCTCCACGCGATCGACTTCGAGAGCCGCTCCGGTGGCACCAGAAAGGGCAGCAGCGATCGGCCCGCGGGTCCCGAGAAGCCGCGGGCGGACCCGAAGATGAGGACGATGCCGTAGAGCGGCCACACCGAGTGCTGGTGCGTCAGGACGAATACAAGCAGCAGCGCACTCGCAACGGCTTCGACGAGCCGGGCCAGAGCCAGAATCCGCCGCTGATCGAAGCGATCGGCGAGCTCGCCCGCCGGCAGCGCGAGCAGGAACATCGGCAGGAACTCCACGAGCCCCACGATGCCGAGCGCGAGCGCACTGCGCGTGAGGTCGTAGACCTGCCAGCCGACACACACCGACTCCACGAGCATTGCCACGCGCGCAAGCACCTGGGCGCAGAGATAAAGCGGGAGGTCGCGGTCGCGGTAGACCGGCCGGCGGAGCGTGTCCATTCGAGAGCTCGATTCTACCCGGCGGATGCCGGGGCGGCACGTACGGCAGCCCGCAGTGAACCGAAGGCGCCCGATGGGGGCACTCAGAAGAGCAGCCGCATGCAACTGCAGGATACCGCGTCGGCCGCGCACAATGGTCGTCAACACGCGATACCTGTTCACGCTCCTGCTGTCGGCCCTCGACATCGATACGATCTGCGATGTCGGCTCGATGGACGGAGACGATGCGCTGAGATTCCGGCGCGCGCGCCCGGCGGCCACGATCTACGCGCTCGAGCCCCATCCGGACAATTACCGCAAGATGAGCGCCGATGGCGTGCTCCAGCGGCGCAGTATCCAGGTCGCTCCGGTTGCTGCGGCCGAGAGCGACGGGGAGGCCGACTTCTTCCTCGTCCATGCGAGTGAGAATCAGCGCGACCGCCGCGGGATGAGCTCCCTCTACGAGCGCGCCGGAGCCTCGGCCCCGCGAAGCGTCGTCAAAGTCCGCACCACTCGGATCGACACCTTTCTCGACGGCGAGCGCTCCTCGCGCATGCGGCTCGCACTGTGGATCGACGCGGAAGGAAAGGCTCACGAAGTGATCGAGGGAGCGCGCGGCACGCTCGAGGGCCTGCTGCTGCTCCATGTCGAGCTCGAAACGACGCCGTGCATCGGCGCCGCGCAGAAGCTCTATCCCGATGTGAAAGCCCTCCTGCACAGGCTGGGCTTTTTCGAGCTCGCGACGGACCAGCCGAACGGCGCTACACAGTTCAATGCCGTCTTCGTTCGCCGCGGCCTGCCGAATGCCATCCGTTGGTGGATAGGCGTCTGCCTCGTCCGCGCACGCCTGCGTCATTTGACATTCAGGCTGGCCCGGCGGGCCTGTCCCGCCGGTCTGCGGCATCTGCAGGCGCTCAAAATGAACCTGCGATATCGCGCCGGGTACTCAAGCCGAGGCACCACTCGCGCGAGTTGACGGATCATGCGAATTTGCCGAGCGATGCGATGGGCCGCCGTGCTGGCCGCAGCGGCCGCGGCGGCTTGCACGGGCAACGGACACGGACTCGATCAGAACGGACAGCCCCTCGGCCCATCGGGCAGTGGGGGCGTGCCGCTGACGGCGGAATTCACGTCGATCCAGGACAACGTCTTCACACCGATCTGCACGCGCTGCCACATCGGTGCGAGCGCGCCCGAGGGTCTGCAGCTCGACGAGGCGCACAGCTACGGACTGCTCGTCGGTGTTCCGAGCGCAGAGCAGCCGGGCGTCATGCGGGTCGCTCCCGGCGACCCGGATGGCAGCTATATCATCCGCAAGCTCGAGGGTGCCTCGGGCATCTCGGGCGGGCGGATGCCGCTCGGCGGTCCGTACCTGCCTCAGTCGACGATCAATGTGATCCGTCAATGGATCAGCGATGGTGCGCAGGCACCGCAAGGCGTTGCGCACATCGAGGCGAGGCCCGCGTTCGAGGTCGTCGCGACTTCGCCTTCCGATGCGGCGACCGTCACCGCGCCGGTCCGTCATATCGTCGTCGTCTTCTCGAGCGAAGTTGAAGCGGCCCTCGTCAACTGGACGACACTCCAAGTCGAGCCGGTCTCCGGCACGGAATTTCTCACACCGACCGCCACGCCCATTCCGAGCACGTTCGAGATCGCTCCGGGCAACCCCGCAACAGTTCTCATCAACCCTGTCTCGCCGCTCGGTCCCGGCAAGTACCGCGTGACCGTGCGAGGCACGGGTGACTCCGGGGCGCTCGCGAGCGTCTCGGGTGTGGGGCTCGGCGCCGACTACGACTTCGTGTTCACCGTGGAGCCCGCGCGATGAGCCGCCCCGGCGCCCTGCCCTCGTTACTGCCGCTCCTGCTCCTCGCCGCGCTCGCTGCAACGAGCGCACGAGCCGAACCGTACCTCGCGGTTCAGCAAGGCTTCAAATGCACGCAGTGCCACGTCAACCCGACGGGCGGCGGGATGCGCAACACCTTCGGCGACGTGTTCGCGCAGACGCTGATGCCGATGAAGCACATCGATACCGGTCAGGAAGCCTGGACGGGCGCGGTCAATTCGTTCATCGGCATCGGCGGCAACATGCGCTACGACTGGACGATGACGGACGTGCGCCACCAGCCCTCCGCCAATCAATTCTCCATGGAGCAGACTCGCGTGTATCTCGACGCGAGCATGATTCCGAACCGGCTGATCGTATATGCCGATGAGCTGGTGGCTCCCGGCGGCGCGACCAATGAGGAAGCATGGGCCATGTACTGGTCCGCCAGTCACGACTGGTACGTGAAGGCCGGGCAGATGTATCTGCCGTTCGGGTTTCGCCTGCAGGATCAGACCGCGTACGTGCAGCAGGTGTCGGGCATAAACATGACCACACCCGACCGAGCCGTGGAGGCCGGCTATCTGCACGGCCCCTGGGATGCACAGCTCGATGTGAGCAACGGCACCGCGGGCGGTCCAGTTGTCGGCAACGGCAAGCAGTTCACCGGACAGTTGAGCTTCGTGCAGCCGATCTGGCGTCTCGGACTCGCGCTCGATCTGAACAATTCCGCCGCGAGTGGACGGCGCACGGCGTATGGCCTCTTCGGCGGCTTGAAGACCGGACCGATCGCCTGGCTCGCGCAGGCGGACGTCGTCGTCGATCACACCTCCCAGGAGAGCCTGAGGACTGCGGGGGGGCTGCTCGAAGCCGACTGGATGATCTCACAGGGACAGAATCTCAAGCTCTCCGCAGAGCAGCTTGCGCCCGATCTCTCGGTGAGCATCCGGCGCAACGGGCAGACGCGCTGGAGCCTCGTGTACGAGCTCACGCCGATCCAGTTCCTGCAGCTGCGCGCCGGCATCCGCTACTACGACGGCATTCCGCAGGCGGACATTCAGCACGAGAGACTGTACTTCGTCCAACTGCACGCGTTCTTTTGATGCAGCGCATACGGAAACTCCCCCGATGCTGCGGATACTCGTCGCGCATTCGTATTTTCTGAAGCTCGATCCGAAGCAGCTCGAACGGGCGAAACCGTATCCGCCGCTCGCGACGCTCCAGGCTGCCGCGCTCCTGCGCGGCGCCGGCCATCGCGTCGAGCTCTTCGATGCGATGCTGGCCGATCCTGCGGAGTTCCCGCACCGTCTTCAGCAGAGCCGTCCCCGCGTTCTCGTCCTCTACGAAGACAATTACAACTTCCTGACGAAGATGTGCCTCGCCGAGATGCGTGCCGCAGCCTGCGAGATGATTCGCGAGGCGCGGCGGGCCGATGCACGCGTGATCGTCGCGGGTTCGGACGCGACGGACGACCCTGAGCCCTATTTGAAAGCCGGCGGCGATCTCGTCCTGCGCGGCGAGGGGCTGCTCGCGCTCGAGCGTGTCGTCGCCCGCCTCGATGAGCAGCCGCATCTTGCGCCTGCAGAGCTCGCGCAGGGCCTCACGGGCGTGGTGACGCTCGAGGGACGGGCGGCGACGCCGCGCAGCGGCCCGCCGCGCCACGCGGACACTGAGCCCGCCGTCCCGCAGCCCGCGCTTGCGGCATGGGATCTCGTCGATGTGGAGCGCTATCGAGCCATGTGGCAGCGGGTGCACGGCCGCTTCAGTCTCAATATGGCGGCCTCCCGCGGCTGCTCATTCCGCTGCGCATGGTGTGCGAAGCCGATCTGGGGAAGCCGCTATCTGCAGCGGCCCGCCGCGGAAGTCGCCGCCGAGCTCACGCATCTGAAGCGCGCCTTCGCACCGGATCATGTCTGGTTCGCCGACGACATCTTCGGGTTCCGGGTGGACTGGGTTCTTGAGCTCGCGGCGGCGCTGCGCGCCGCGGATGCGATCGTGCCGTTCACCATTCAAACACGTGCGGACCTCGTGAGCCCACGCATGGCCGCCGCGCTGCACGAGGCCGGCTGCCGCGAAGCGTGGATCGGCGCCGAGAGCGGCAGTCAGCGCATTCTCGATACGATGCGCAAGGGCGTCGCTGTGGCCGAAATCATTGCTGCGCGCGCACGGCTCGGCGCGCATGGCATTCGCGTCGGCTTCTTCATACAGCTGGGCTATCTCGGTGAGCAGCTCGCAGACCTCCTTGCGACGCGCGAGTTGATCGAGACCGCCCGCCCTGACGAGGTCGGCGTCAGCGTCGCCTATCCGCTGCCTGGCACCCCCTTCTACGATCAGGTGAAGAACTGGCTCGGCGCCAAGACACACTGGCGCGACAGCGGTGATCTCACGATGATGTTCCCAGGCACTTACACGACGGAGTTCTATCGCGCGGTGCGCGATCTGCTGCATGCCGAAATGGACGTGCAGAAGCTCGGCGCGGCGAGCAGCGTCCCGAGCTCCCGGCAGGCGCGCATCGAGCTCGACCGCCGCTGGGATACGCTCATCGCGCGCGAGGGCGAGTTTCGCAACGAGAACGGTCCGATCACCCGCACGCTACACGCATGATCTCGACACGCGCGCCCTCGCTGCGGCTGATCGAGCGCTCGCTCCGAACAGTCACGGAGCGGCTGCCTCTGGAGCTTTCCCTGCCGCCGCCGCCGTCCCCGCATTGGTCGGAGCTCGAGTGGAAGCTCGCACCGGCGGTGGCCGCGATGCACGGAGTCTCCTCGCTCCTCGCCGCGGCGTCACTCCGGGACAGACCTCCCGAATGGCTCAGGTTCCTCGAAGAGCAGAGAGACAGCACGCGCGCCAGGCATCGGCGAATCGCCGCGCTGCTCGATGCGCTCGATCAGCGAGCCCGGATCGCGGGCATCGCGTTGATGCCTTTGAAAGGCGCCGTTCTCTGTCGGCTTGGTCTGTACGCTCCCGGCGAGCGTCCGATGGCGGATGTCGATCTGCTGCTCGATCCGCGCGATCTCGACGCCGCCGCCCGACTCCTCGGTGAGCTCGGCCATCGCGAAGCGGGCGCGACTTGGAAGCATCGCGCATTCGAGCCCGCCGGCTCGAGCGCGCGCAGCGAGCTCGGCGAGCACGCCGACAATCCAATCAAAATCGATCTGCATCTCCGCATCCTCGAACGGCTGCCGCTCGAGGCGCACGATTTCACCGCGCTCGTGCGTCCGGGGAAGTGGGAGCCCGGACTCAATGCCTATCCTTCACTCTCCGCGCTGATGCTGCACGTGCTCGCGCACACGGCCGGCTCGATGGTGCATCGGGGGGTGCGACTCATTCAGCTCGAGGATATCGCGAGGATCGCCAGAGGGATGACCGGCGATGACTGGGAAACGCTCGTTCAGGCGAACGGCGCAGCTCGGCGGCTGTGGTGGGCGGCGGCTCCGCTGCTGCTCGCCCGGCGCTACGTCCCGCTCGAAGTGCCGCGCGCAGTGCTCGCGGGCCTCGCGATCGATTGCCCGAAGCTGCTCCGCAGGGCTGCGGAGCAGCGCACGCTCACGGCGTTCTCGTACTCGCATCCGAGAATCGATCCGGCACCCGGGATCGTCTGGGTCCGCTCCGGCGCGGAGCTCGGCCGATACCTCACGAGCCGCGTACGTCCGAGCGAAGAGCAGCTCGCGCAACTCGACCTGCTCGCACGCACCGGACCCTGGTCGGCAGAGCCCGGATGGTATGCGCAATCGCAGAGCCGACGTATCTTGCGCTGGCTGACTTCGCGCCCGCTACGGACGGAGACGATGCAGTCCGTGCGGGCGGCGCTCGCGTTGCGAGGCTAGCTGTGGGCCCCGGCCTTCTCGCCGAAAGACTGCTCGAGACGCGGGCCGCTTTCGACAGTGTCGCGCCCGACTACGACGGGCCGCGCGGCAACAACGAGCTGATCCAGGACATGCGCGCCGAGATGTGGCGCTGGCTCGATCGCACGATTGCCCGCGCAAGCGATCTGCTCGATCTCGGGTGCGGCACCGGGCTGGATGCCGTCCGCCTCGCGAGGCGCGGCCATCGGGTCACGGCGACCGATTACTCCCCCGCCATGGTCGAGCGGACGCGCGAGCGCGCCGCACGTGAAGGCGTGATCGGCCGGGTGCGGCCGCTGACGCTCGGTGCGCACGAGCTTGCCGGTCTTGCCGGACACGATCTGTTCGATGCCGCGTACTCGAATCTCGGCGCCCTCAACTGCGTTCCGGACTTGCGGGCGACGGCGCGGGAATGCGCCCGACTACTGCGCCCGGGCGGAGCCCTCGTCTTCACGGTGATCGGACGCATCTGCCCGTGGGAGCTCGGCTACTACATCGCGCATGGCAACTGGGCGCGCGCCCGGGTACGTTTCGCGCGCGGCGCCGTGCCGGTCGGCATGAACGGAGGCACCGTCTGGACGCGCTATTATTCCGCGCGTGAGTTCTACTGCGAGTTCGAGCAGGAATTCCGGCTCGCGCATTTCCGCGGCCTCTGCACGTTCGCGCCGCCACCCTATCTCACCCTGCTCCGGCAGCGCCGTCCGCGGCTTTACGAGCGTCTCTGGCAGCTAGACCGCCGCATGGCAGGCTGGCCGCTGATGCGCGCACTGGGCGATCACTTCCTGATGGTGATGGCGAAGCGATGAAAGAGTCTGGCTGTAGCCGAGGCTTGACCACTTCGCCCGCTCCGCCCGCTCCGCCCGCTCGGCCCGCCGGGCTGCTGGGCGACACGCCGGCACGCGACTATTCGCGGAAGCTGCGCCTTTTTAACGAGTTCGCGGAGCGAGAGCTCAGAGCAGCGATCGCGACGCTCTCGCCGGGGCCCGGAATGCGGATTCTCGATGCGGGGTGCGGCAGCGGCGGCGCATTGCCGTGGCTCGCGCAAGCCGTGTGCGGGGAGCCCTGCGCGCGCGGCCGTGGGCTCGTCGTGGGCCTCGAGCTCGCCTGCGCGCACGCGGCGGAAGCACGCGCCGCGACCCGGGGCCAGGTCGCCGTCGTGCAAGCCGACCTCACGCGGCCGCCCTTGCGCCAGGCCGTGTTCGATCTCGTTTGGTCGGTCAACACCATCAACCATCTGCGCGATCCTCTCGCGGGGACCCGCGCGCTGATATCGCTCGTGCGACCCGGCGGCCGAATCGCGCTCGGGCAGAGCGCGCTGCTGCCCGAGATGTACTTCGCATGGGATGCCCAGCTCGAGCGGCGCGTGCACGCGGCCGTGCACCGCTATTACTGCAAGCGGTACGGCCTCGATGAACGCGAGCTCGCCAAGGTTCGCTCGCTCCTGCGGCTGCTGCTCGATACCGATCTGCGGAATGTTGCCGTGCGCACATTCGTGATCGAACGTACACAGCCGCTCTCTCCTGCGGACGAGGCTTATCTTCTCGAGTGCATCTTTCTCGGCACCTGGGGCGGTGGGGAGCGTCTTCGGCCGTATCTCTCGACCGAGGATCATGCCGAGCTCGCGCGGCTGTGCGATCCGCAGGACGAAGCCTTTGCGCTCCGGCGCCCGGATTTCCATTTCCTGCAAACGTTCACGCTCGCAGTGGGCGAGATCGAGCGCTGAGGGCCTGATCAGTCACCGGCGGTGAGGATCGGAAAGCAGACGAGCGAGGGTTTCGGCCGTTTCACCGGGATCCCCGCTCCTACGCAGCTCGAAAGTCGGAACCGACCCGAGACGTCGAACAAAGTCGTTCCATTCCGGCCGGCCGGCGGCGTACGGCTGAGCCGCGGCGAGCCGCCGCACGATTTCCGACCGCCTCAAGGGCACGAGGGCCTCGCCTCTGTTTGGCACTTTCGCCGTCAGGAATACCAGCGCTTTTACGGCCACCGGCTTCGGGGCGAGCCGGAACGGCGCCCGCCGCGCGTCGATCTCGAGCTTCACCACCCCGCTGCGGCGTCGGATCTCCGGGCTGCCGCGCAGTATCGCCGCGACCGATCGCGGCAGAAGCCCTAGCGATTCTCGACGGACGTGAAGGAAATTCGCGACACCCGTCGCCAGCATCGAGTGCCTTGCGACAAACGCGCTATCTTCCGAGACGAGCTCGAAACCCCGGATCAGACAGCCGAGCGCCGCAGTGGTCTTTCCCGCGCCGCTGTCGCCCATCAGCAGCACTCCGCGGCCGCCGAGCCCCACGCAGGCCGCGTGCAGGGGCACGAGCCCCTGCGCCCGCGCTGCCAGCGTGAACACCGCGAATTCGAGCAGCTCGTAACGCACGTGGTATTCGTGTCGCAGCATGCCGCGGGAGACGGCAATGACGGCCGCGCGCTCGGCCGGCGAGATCGCCGCGAACGTCGACGCTCCCGTCGCCGCGCAGAGGAATGTCGCCCCGGAAAGCATCTCGATGCGAGGCACGGTTCGAGCCGACGGCGCCGCGCGGCGCACCACCTCCAGATGCACTCGAAATCGCGGCGTTCGGCGTGCGAGATCGTGCCGCGGCAGATCGCCGTACGCGTGCTCGATGATGCGGCGAAGCTTTGCATCCCGCGCGATGAATTCGAAGTCGCCGCCGAGCAGGCGCGCCGAAGCGTACGGTGTTGCCGCGCGCCGCTCCCGAAACGGGTCCGCGTCGATGTCGCCCTGCGGGAGAGGGCCTCTCGGGGTCATCTGCAGATTGCGCGGATCATTGCAACGTCGAACCGGCTACACCGAATAGCCCGCGGTGGTGGCGTCGTCGCGAAACATCCGCACCGTGTCGAGTGAGTACTGCTCGAGGCTGCGGCCGACCATCGGAAGCTTGCGCAGGATTTCCCGAGTGAGCGTGATCGCATGGCACCCAACGCGCTCGGCGTGAAAAATATTGAGGAGCTCGCGCGGGCTCCCCCAGATCAGCTCCGCATGCACATTCGGCGCGAGCAGATGGACGGCAGCCGCCATCATGGGCTCGGGATCGACGCCGGTGTCTGCGATTCGCCCTGCCAGTACCGAAACGTACGACTTCACTTCCGGATTGAGGACGCTCGCGACATCGCGCACTTGGGCCAGTGTCATGATGGCGGTGACGTTGAGCTTGACGCCGCGGCTTGCCAGCCGCTCGACGATCGAATACGTCGGCTGGCCTTTCGTGTTCGTCACGGGCACCTTGACATACACGTTGTCGCCCCAGCTCGCGATCGCGAGCGCTTCGCGCTCCATTGCGGGCAGGTCGTCCGCGAGGACTTCGAGGGAGACCGGCTTGTCGCGAATGCGTGCGAGGATGCGCGTCGCGAACGATTGATAGTGCACGACCCCGGCCATGCGCATCAATGTAGGATTGGTCGTCAGACCCTTCACGAACGGCCGCGAGCTCATCTCGAGCATCTCCGACTCGTCCGCTCCGTCTGCGAAGAGTTTCACGCGCAGCTCATCTATCTTCGGCATGGCCGATATCCTTTCGCAAAATGATTCGCGCCGCATCGAGCAGGGACCCGACTCGGAAGTCGTAGGATTCCGGCCGGCGCTCCCGGTACCGCCGGTCGAGAAAGAAGGTGCTGCACCCGGCACGCCGCCCCGCTTCGATGTCGCGCCAGCGGTCCCCGACCAGATGGCTCGTGCTCAAATCGAGGGACAGCTCGGCTGCGGCGCGCGTGATGAGTCCCGGCATCGGCTTGCGGCACGAACACGCGTCCCGATCGTCGTGCACGCACATGTAGACAGCGTCGAGCCCCAGCTCGGTCCGGATGCGGTCATTGATGCTGTCCGCGACCGCCGCGGGCGTGATGCCGCGTGCGACGTCGGGCTGGTTGGTCACGACGATCAGGCAGTAGCCTCCTGCTCTGAGCGAACTCACGGCCTCACCGACACCTGGCAACAGCTCTAGCTCACCGAGCGAGCGCGGCGCGCAAGGGGTGTGTGCGCGAACGATGGACCGGTTGATGACGCCGTCGCGGTCCAGGAACACGGCCGAGCGGATCATTCGGTGCGCCACTCGCGCTCCCAGCGAGTCTCCTCCGCCTTGAGGAGCGGATGCGAGACGAGCAGATGCCACACCACCGCCTGAAAGGCCTCGGTGTGCGGCGTGACGGTTTCGGGGTTCACGGTGGGAACGACTACACACGCATCGGCCGCCCGCGCGGTATAGCCGCCATCGCGGCCGACGATGCCGACGATCTTCGCTCCGATGCGCTCGGCGAACTGGATTGCCGCGACGACGTTGGGACTGACGCCCCTCTCGGCGTCCCCTCCCCCCACAGACAGTACGAAGAGAGCATCGCGCGCGGAGAGCCGGCTCACTCTGAGCCATTCGACGAACACGGTCGTCCAGCCATCATCATTCGCCCGCGCCGTGAGCTCAGATACGTTGTCGGTCGGGGCGTAGCATTCGAGGTGCGCGATCTTGCGAAAATCATTCACGGCGTGCGAGGAGTTCGCCGCGCCTCCACCGATGCCCAGAAAAAACACTCTGCCGCCGCTCGAGCGAACGCCGGCGAGCAGCTCCGCGATTCGCTCGATTTCCTCGTCATCGAGCCGACGAATGATTTCGGCTGCTTCCGCGAGGTGACACTTTGCGTAGCCCATCGGCCGCTCCCCTCAAATAGCGCGCGGTCTCGGCGAGACCGCGAAACGAGCCCATCTCGTAGAAGCGTTCGCTCATCTCGAGTCCGGCGAGCTCGCCCCGCACAGAGAGCTCGCGATAGAGGTCGGCAAGATCGAACGCCACCCCGTCCGAAAAGATTTCGAGCGCCCGGGCCGAGAGCACGCCGAGCCCATGGTCGACGTGCGCCATGTCGTTCCGCGGAGAGTCCTTGTCGTAGATCAAGACTCTGTCGCCGCTCAACAGCACGTTGCTCGGTACCCACCGGCCGCCGTTGCGAAAGACCGTCAGCAGCGCGGACGCGCCACTGCGCTCGTAAGCCTCCCGTGCGGCCGCGCAGCAGACCCGCGGATAAGAATCCCCGTACAGCACGAAAAAGAACGGCCCGAGCCGCGGCAAGGCGCGCCGCAGCGCGCCTCCCGTTCCAAGGGGCGCCGGGCCGTCGAAGGAGTATTGAATCCGCAGACCGAACTCCGCTCCATCGCCGAGGGCAGCCTCGATCTGCTCGCCGAGGTGCCCGACGCATAGCACGACCCTGCTTACGCCCTCGCTTGCCAGCAGCTCGAGCTGCCAGTGGATGAAGGGGCGGCCGGCCACCTCGACCAGCGCCTTCGGCCTCGATTTCGTCAGGGGACCGAGGCGCGTTGCAAGCCCGCCCGCGAGTATCGCTACAGGAAGCATGGCTCAGGGGAGGACCACTTTGGTGCCTTCGAAGTCGAAGCGGAAGCGCACCTCCTGCAGCCCGGCGTTCGCCATCGCGCGCCTCAGCCGATTGCGCTCCGTCGCATAGAACATCAGGAACCCGCCCCCTCCGGCACCGACCAGCTTTCCGCCCACGGCGCCGCTGCGTCGGGCGAGCTCGTACCACTCGTCTATCTGCCCGTTGCTCATTCCATGCGAGCGGCGCCGCTTGTGCTCCCAGTGCTCCTGCATCAGCTCGCCGAACTCCCGTAGATTCCCGGACTCGAGCGCGGTCCGACTTCGATATCCCAACTCCTTCACGTAGTGCAGGTTCTCGAGCATGAGCTGCTCTCCCGCCTCGGAGCGCTCGTGCTGGTCGCGCAGAATCCCGCCCGCGCTGCGACTGAATCCCGTGAAGAACAGGAGCAGGTTGTCCTCGAGCTCGTAGATCGTTTCCATCGAGACGCGCAGCGGTTCCGCGGCCACGCGGTCGTCCTTGTGGAAGGTGAGGCACGTGAGTCCGCCGTAAGCCGCGATGTATTGATCCTGTTTGCCCACCGGCTCCCCGAGACGCTCGATCTCGACCCGACAGGCGAGCTCGGCGAGCTCCTGCGGGTGAAGGAGCCTGTGCCGATGCGCGCGAACGGCCTTCAACAGCGCAGTCGTGAAGCTGCCCGAGGAGCCGAGACCGGTACCCGCCGGAATGTCCGCGAGCGTCGTGATCTCGATCTGCGGAGTGCGCAGTCTCTCGAGCGCGAGGACTTCCCGGATGACCGGATGGCGAACCTGATCGACGCGCTCCACGTTCTCGAGCGACGAATACTTGAGATGGATTCCTTCGGTGAACGGTCGCATGACCGTCACGTAAACGTATTTGTCGATGGCCGCAGCGATCGAGAATCCTTCATAGCGTCGATAGTAGGACGGCAGATCCGTGCCGCCGCCGCCGAGGGTGATCCGCAGCGGGCTGCGAGCGATGATCACGGTCGCGCCTCCAGTACCCACTCATTGCCGCACAGGAACGCGATGGTCCTCTGAATTCCCTCGCGGATGCTCAGTCGCGCGGACCAGCCGAGGGTGCGGATCCGGCGGGTGTCGAGGAAGATGAACGGGCTGTCCCCCACCCAGCCGCGGTCACCGCCGGTATGCTCTAGCGCGGGTCGAACCTGCAGCGTCTCCGAAATCCAGCGGACCGAATCGTCCACGTCGCAAAAGTCTTCCGAGCCCAGATTGAGAATGTTGATTGGGGCCGTCGCGCGCTCCAGCGCGATCAGCATCGCATCCACGCAATCGTGTACGTACAGATAGGATTTGCGCTGCCTGCCGTTGCCGAGCACGCGCAGATGCGTCGGGTCTCGCCTGAGCTGTCTATAGAAATCGATCACGTGCCCATGCGTGTAGCGCTCGCCCACGATCGAGGTGAACCGGAAGATCCAGGCCTGAAATGCGAACGCCTCGCAATACGCTGAGATGAGTCCTTCGCCGGCGAGCTTGGAGGCCCCGTACAAAGAGGTCTGCACCGGAAAGGGGGCGTCCTCCGGCGTCGGAAAGACGGACGGCTCTCCGTAAACGGAACCCGATGAGGAGAAGGCGATCTTGCGAACGCCGTTCAAGCGCATGGCCTCGAGCACGTTGTGCGTGACAATGGTGTTCTGCTCGAGATCGAGGTACGGGTGCTGCGGACCGCCCCGAACATCGGCATTCCCGGACAGGTGGAATACGACGTCCGAGCCCGCCATGGCCTCGCGCACGGTTGCGCTGTCGAGCAGCGTTCCCTGCACCAGACGGAACGAGCCGCGGGCGAGCGCCCCTTCGAGGAATTGCCGTTGGCCGGTCGAGAAGTTGTCGAAGCCGACGACCGTCCATCCGATCGACAGCAGGCGGTCCGTGAGGTGGCTGCCGATGAAACCGGCACAACCGGTCACGAAGGCCGTGAGTCCCATCGAATCCCCGTTCGGTTCAACAAGAGGTTGGTCGATCGCGCGCGCTCGCCCGCAGAGTGAGTCCAGCGGCGCACCACAAGAGTTCATCGGCCGCAAATGAACTGCTCGACCCGTCGCGAGGTACGCACGCCGAGATCCATGCGCGCACTCGATGAGCAATCCGGAGCCGGACACGAGCCGTACTCGACGCTCGCCGAACTGCTGCGGCAGCGAGCGATCCCGCGGGGCCCGGTCCTCGTGCTGACCGACGACCCCCGGCGCTCATCCGCCGACTGGCCTTCCGAGTACACGCTCGCGCGGCCCGGCGAGGCGACCACCTTGCTCGCTCGAGCGGACTTTCAAGCGGTTGCAGTCTCGATCGGCTCCGCCGCCGACCCGGACGATCCGGGTGCGCTTCTCGATATGCTCGGCGCCTCACTCCCTGCAGATGCCGTGCTCGCGTTCATTCGACCGCGGAGAGGCGGGAGCGGCGAGCGTCAGGCCGCTCACTCGATGCTGCGGCGATCGGGATTCGACCGGATCTGGGTCGAGACTCGAGGCAGGTCGCTCTGTGCGACCGCCCGGCGCGCGAGCAGCTCCGGCACCAGGACGTGCTCGATCATCGTGCCGGTGTACAACGAGCGGGAAACCTTCCCGATCCTCATGCGCGCGCTGCTCGCCAAGCGGCTCGACCACCTGGGGCTCGAACGGGAGATCATCGTCGTCGAGAGCAATTCCACCGACGGCACGCGCGATCTCGTGGCCGGATTTACGGGAGCCGCGGATGTCACGGTCCTGTGGCAGGACCGCCCCCGCGGCAAGGGTCATGCCGTTCGCAGAGGGCTTCAGGCGGCAACGGGTGATATCGTCCTGATCCAGGACGCAGACCTCGAGTACGACCTCGAGGACTACGACGCCTTGCTTCAGCCGTTGCTGCTGCAGGACCAGGTGGATTTCGTGCTCGGATCGCGCCACACGGGCCAGGCGCGCATGCGACAGTTCTCGGACCAGCCCTTGCTCGGCGACCTGCTCAACGCCGCTCACCTTTGCTTCGCGACGGTCATCAACGTCCTCTACGGCCAGAGCCTCAAAGACCCGTTCACCATGTTCAAGGTCTTCCGGCGCGACTGCCTGTATGGCCTCGAGCTCGAGTGCGACCGCTTCGACTTCGACCACGAGCTCCTCATCAAGCTGCTTCTGAAGGGCTATGTGCCCCTCGAGGTTCCCGTCAGCTACTGCTCCCGCTCCTTCAAGCAGGGCAAGAAGATTCGCATGTTCCGCGATCCCCCGACGTGGCTCAGAGCGGATTTGAGATACCGCCTGCGCAGACTCGAGCCCCGGTTCGACGAATTTCCGCCAAACGTCAGCCCCACGGACCCGTCACGCCCGGGCACCCTCCTCGCGCTCGGCAACAGGGCGTCGCTCGGCCCGCGCGAGGGCACGGACACAGACGGCCCACATGACGATGACGAGCCAAAGCCGCGGGTACGCGAGAAGATTCCACACGCCACGGCCCTCGAACGATGAGGTCAGCGCATAGGGAAACAACCCGATGAGGGCGTAGGCTCCGAGCACCAGGTACGCCTCGGGCTCGGCTCGCCGAGAGCGCAGCCAGTCGGCGATCAGACCGGCGGGCAGCCAGAGCAGCACGAAGTGGTACGTCGCCGTAGCCGGGGCGATGGCCATGACCAATATTCCGAGCAGGCCGACCGTTGCCGCGGTGAATTCCGCGGTCGCGGCGCGGTACGCCCTCCAGAGCACGGCTGCGGTTGCGAGTACCAGGGCCGACTTGGCAGCCGCGACAAAGATCGGGCGAAGCACGGGAGCCACGACCATCGGCTTCGGATTGGCTGCCGGATCGAGCACGAAGAGCCGGCCGAACAGTGAATCGAAAGACTGGTAGGCAGCGCTCAACCCGAGCGGATCCGGCGGATTCAAGTGACCGGTCAGATGCCGCTCGATGACGGAGGCGAGGAAAATGCCATGCACCGGCCAGCCGAGCACGGCAATGCTCGCGGCGGCGACGACGCCGATAGCGATCGCGCCGCCGAGGAGGACTCTCCATTCACGGAGCGAGCCGGGCGAGATCAGGTAGATGACAGGGTAGTACTTGAGCGGTACGAAAAACCCGAAGCACAGGCCGGCGACCAGCCTGCGATTTCGCTGCCATGCGAGATATCCAAGAATGCAGCACATCGAAATGACGATGTACGGTTGTCCGTCGCGCAAATCGTTGACGATGGCGTGGTACGAAGCGAGGACGAACAACGCGGATGCCGCGAGGCTCCACGAGAGAACTCTTGCCAACAGCAATATGGAGGCGCCGAGGCACAGAACGCTTACGAAGGTCATGACCCTGAGCGCATCGAGCGGTGCGAGTCGAGCGAGCGGCAAGAGCAGCAGCGCGGTCGGCGGCGGGAACGGACCGAACTTGCCGTACGATGACATCCCGTACGCCCGCATCCGCGCCTGGAACCAGGAATCGTCGTATAGACGCGCAGTATCCTCGCCGTTCGCGACGATCTTTGCCGCTGTAAGATAGTTCGGAAAGTCCGTGTCGACCCGCTGCAGCGGCGGAGCAACGCCTTTGACGATGAGCATCGCCGTCAGCGACACGATCAACGCAAGTGCGACCAACCTTCCGAACGTCGTTTCGGCCGCACCGGCGAGGGTGAGCGCCGCTTGACGTGCGGGGAGCCTCCCAGTACGTTCAACCTCCGTTTCGTCGCACCTCTCTCGCTCAACCCTGCTGCTCATAGATTCACGCGCGATGGCCACGGGAGAGGAGTACATCCGGGCGATCACCCGGCTCGAAGCCGACCGTCGTGCGCGCTCCGCGTTTCACGATTTGGTAACGAGCCTGGCGCCCTCCGGTGCCGGGATCTTCGACTTCGGATGCGGGCCCGGTATCGATGCCAAGTGTTACGCGCAGCAGGGGTACCGCGTCGTTGCGTACGATGCGGATGAGCGAATGTGCGCCACCTTCGCCGAGCATTGCGAGCCGCAGCTTCGTTCGGGTCAGGTCGAGCTCCTCCGCGGGAATTACCGGCAATTCCTCGATGTCCTCGCGCCGACGATCCGCGACCGGTTCGAAATCAGCATGGTCACGGCGAACTTCGCGCCCCTGAACATGATCGAGGACCTGCATGAGCTCTTCTCGAGGCTGCATGCATGCACACTGCCGCGAGCGAAGGTGGTTGCGAGCGTGCTGCATCCGTACTTCGTTATCGATATGCGCCATCGATGGTGGTGGAGAAACAGGGGTCGGGGATGCTTCGGCGTCGCGAGCATGGCGGGCACCGTTTACCGGCGCTCCTTCGACGATTTCGCGCGGCAGGCGGCGCCATATTTCACTCTCGAGGGCATCGCGCGCGGTCTTCCGGGCTCGCGTTTCCGCTCGTCCAAGCGCGCAAGCTGGACGGCTCTCGCAACCAGTCGTTACGCTTTTCTGCGGTTCTCGAGGAATGACGCAGTCGCGGCGCATCTTCAGCCGTAGCCGGCAAGCCGCCGAAAGCGCTCCGAGCTCCCGAGCAGTTCCTCGTACGTTCCCGCGGCAGTAATCCGCCCGTTCTGCAGCTCGACGATCGAATCGCAGGCCGGCAAGGCACTCGATCGATGAGCGACGAGAATGATCGTGTAGCGCCCGCGCAAGCTCGTGACAGCCGACATCGTCTCGCGCTCGGTCGAGTTGTCGAGAGCGCTGGTCGCTTCATCCAAAATCAGCACCGACGCCTCCGTGTATAACGCTCGCGCGATGCCGATCCTTTGGCGCTGTCCGCCGCTGAGCCGCACGCCCCGCTCGCCTACCCTGTGATCGTAGCCGTCCGGCAGCCCGCGCACGACCTCGTCCAGTCGCGACAATTGCGCCGCCAAGTGCAGCCGCTTTCGATCGATGCTCGCCGGGGCGACGCCGAGCGCGACGTTCTGCGCGACGGACGAGTCGAGCAAGACGATGTGTTGCGGCACATAGGCGATACGGGAGCGCCAAGCCTCCAGATCGGCCTCGCTGAGCGCTGTACCGTCGACTCGTACCTCGCCCGATTGCGGCACGAGAAGCCCGGCAATCAAATCGACCAGCGTAGTCTTGCCGGAGCCGTTTGCTCCGACGAGTCCGATTACGCTTCCGGCAGCGATTCGCAGGTCGATTCCCGAGACCGCGGGCGAGCGCTCGGGGACATATCCAAACGATACGTCGCGCAGCGCGATCTCGCTCTGGGGAGCCTTCTGCCATTTGCCCGCCGCGCTACGGCGGGCCTGTTTTCGGACACGGGCCTGCCGCAGGTCCGGCACGATCGACGCAAACCCCTGTCGAGCAGCCAGAAGCCGCGCAATCGACGCGAATGCTTGTTGCAGTGCCGGCAGCAGCCGATATACCGCAAAGCCCGCGAACGTCAATTTCCCGAGCCACGGCGCGCCGCGCTCATCGCCATGGCTCAGTGCGAGCGCGAGGCCGACGAGGGATGCCGCCGCCAAGCACTCCATAATGTGCCCGGGACTCTGGCTCACCTGTTGAGTATGCGTGACCGCGGACGACATCGTGCGGGTCGCACGCTCGAACGCGGCGCGAAAGAAATCCTGGATACCGAGAACGGAAATCTCTTTGATCGCCTCGAAGCTCTCGCCGACGATCCGGGTCTGCGCGATCACCGCCTCGGACTGGGCCTGACCGCATCGCAGCAGGCTATTCCGCACTCTGTAGTAGATGAGAGCGTAGCCTCCGATCAATGCAGCGACCATCGTCACGGCGATTGCCGGATCGATGAGCAGCATCGCCACGATGATGCACACCGCCGTGATCAGGTTCGTGACGAGCAGCAGGCCGTTATAGAGTATCTCGTTCGTGGCGCGCGATGTCTCCATGACGATATTGCCGATCAGAACCGAGCTGTGCGTTCGCACGTGGAAGAGATAGGGCCGCGCCATATATTCTGCGAACAACGCCGCTTGCAGCTCGCTGCCGATCCGCCAGGCGAGGCGGTGCATCGCAGACGATCCGAACAGATTGACGAGATTCGAAAAGAGGACCAGGACCATGAATCCGAGGCCCAGCGCCACTGCGAAGCTGCGCGTGCTCGAGTACCCGAAGTACTGGTACAACTCCCGCAGGATCGCGTTGCGCTCGATGAGCTGCGGGTCGCCCAATACGGAAAAGAATGGCGCGATCGAAACGACACCGATTGCCGTCGAGAACGCCATCAGCAGCGCAACCACCTGCCCGGCAAGCACCGAGCGTTTCTGCTGAGCCGTGAGCACCGACCAGATGTCGCGCAACGCGTTCATTTGGTGTCGTATCCGGTTCGAGCCGGCCGCCGCCGGCGATGCCTTCCGTAGAGCGCCACGAAGGCGCGGGGAAGCGCCGTTTTGAGGAGCACACCCGGCGCACCGCTCCACCACTCGGCATGCCGAACGCCGTGCGTGCAACTGCAGAGGAGAGTCCTGATCGCCACCGTACGGCTCGTATTGGCCTGCACTTTGGCGAGCCGCAGAGCGCTCCGCGCATAGAGTCGATCGACGAGCGCTCTAGTGTGGGCATCGAGCGCTCGCCCCCTCATTTTTTCGAGCATGCTGTGCCTGCCCGCCGCCATGGGCAATGCCGCCATCCCATAGTGCTGGTCGTGCGAGCGCAGGCAGGTGAGCGGCGCATCGATCACTTCGACCTCGCTGCGGGCCGCGAGTCGCAGCCACAGATCGTAGTGCTCGAACATGGCAAGGTTTTCATCGAACCCGCCGACTTCCGCGAGTAGATCGCGCTCGACCAGCACCGCGGAGGTTGCGATCAAAGCTTCGAGCTCGAGCAGCTGCTGCGTGATCCATCCCCGATACGGCACCCAGGGCTTTGGCGCACGGAGCCGCTTTGGCGTGCCGTCGGCATCGATGGCACTCCAGCCCGTATAGACCCAGCGCGACGCGGCGTTATTGCGCAGTGCCTCGACCTGGAGTGCGAGCTTCTCCGGCATCCAAACGTCGTCCGAATCGAGGAAGGCGACGTACTTCCCACGCGCTCGCCGAATGGCGACATTGCGCACGGCGCTCGGATTGCCCGTATGCGGCAGGCAAATCAGTTCGATGCACGGCGGGCGGTGTAAGCCCAGCAGATAATCCATCGTCTCGGAGCCCGACCCATCGTCGGCGATAATCAACTCCCAGTCTCTCAATGTCTGGGCACGCGCCGATTCCACCGCAGCTCGAAGGTATTCGAGCCGGTTGAACGTCGGCAAGACGATCGAGACGAGGGGTATGGTCATGAACCTCCATCCCGGACTCGGGCACACACTTGAGCGGAACGCCACACCGGCGGTATCGCACCTCCTCGACGACTAACCGCATGCATTTGCCGCCGGCGCTCAAAAAGACCCTGCAAGGCAGCGCCAGCTGGCTGCCCGTCTCGCTGTCTCCGCCCCAGGACCTCGTGCGCGTGCTCCTGATCACTGCGGGCGGTGCCTTCGATGTCACGACGAATCACGTGGTCGCCGCACTCGATCCGCTGACGATCGCGATCGGACTCGATGAGTCCATGCGCGTAGCCGTGGCAGACTCGGCCGCGCAGCTGCATTTCTTCGACCACGGTGTCGAGCGGCCCATCGCGGTGCTCCAGCTCGGAGACGTACGTTTCTGGGCGGCAGGCGGGACACTGCTCGGGTGCTTCGAGGTGCGGCGCGGGAGCCACCGATGCACCTCCCCGCTCAGGCGAGCCTGGGATCGCTGCCTGAACGCTCGCGCTCGCTGGCGCGGGAATCGGCCGGGAAACTTCTCCCTGTCGGGGCGGGCTCTCTCGAGCTTGATGATCCTCTATATATGTCCTCGTCCCGTGTTCTTCGTCAGTGTCGACGACGGCCTGCACGAGAACCTCTTTCCGATGGACCTCGTCGGGACGATCGCTCCGGACAGATTTGCCCTTGCGCTCCGCAACAGCAGCCCGTCCGTCGAAACGATCAAGCGTGCACAAAAAGTCGCCTTGGCTAGCGTGCCGGCGGCCGACCACAGGCTCGCGATCGAGCTCGGAGCTCACCACCGCAAAACCGCGATCGACTGGAGCGCGCAGCCCTTCAAGGTCGTGCGCACGAAGGAGTTCTCTTTTCCCACCGTCGAGACGGCGTTGCGCGTCCGCGAGATCACGATTCTCGATTGCCGCCCTATGGGCTCGCACACGTTCTTCCTCGGGCGCGTGGTCTGCGATCAGTCGCTGCGCAACGGCTTGCAGCTCTATCACACGTGCGGGGCTTATCAGCATCTTCGCAGCCGCCGCAACGTTCCGTTCGAGACTCCCGATACCCACGCGACTCCCTGACCGATCGAACGGCTCAAATGCTTCGCGCGCGCGGATCGTGCAGGCGGACGGCCCTCTTCCACAGCTCGAGCTCCCAGGGACGATCGTATTTGCGAAACCTGTACCGCCAGGATGCGAGCGCCTGCAGGGCGGACTTCGACCAGCGCGGCGTACGCACGTCCTGCACCGTAGGGAAGCGGCAACCGAGCACCGTGACGAAATCGCGGATGCGGCGGTGCAGGCGCTCGGAGACCCAGGGCGCATCGGCGTGGCAGGAATAGTCGATCCAACGCCGCTCGGTCCACTCCTCGGGGGTTCTCGGAAAGCTCAGCGGATTTCCGCGCAGATCGGTCAGTACCGCCGGTGCGTGGCGTCGCACTGCGAGCGGCAGACTCTCCGCGGGAAGCGGTGTGTAGACATAGATGATTATTTCCGAGGCCGGATTAAGGCGCTTGATGTGACGCACGAACTCGAATGTGCGCTCCGTCTCGCCTTCCGAATCGACGGGCGGCGCCACCATGAACGACAGCTCGGGGATGACGCCGTGCCGGCGGCAGAGATCGACGACTTCGAGTGTCTGATTGGAGGTGGTGCCCTTTCGGATGCCGCGCAGCATCGTATCGCTCGGAGATTCGGCGCCGATGTACGCCATCCGGAGCATGCTCTTGCGCACCAGGGCCCAAGATTTCGACGAGAGGTTGAGCAGCGCGTCCGATCTCGCGTAGCACCACCAGGGCATGCGAGCACGCGCCAGAACTTCGAGCAGCGGAACCATCTCCGCCTCGCGATCGAAGAAGTTGTGGTCGTAGTACTGGACGGAGTCGGCGCCGATCTCATCCCGCAGCCGGATCAAATCCTTTTCCAGGCGATCCGCTGCCGGGAGCGAGGTGCCGCCGCGAAACGTCGCCGCAACACCGCAGAATGTGCATCGGAACCGGCAGCCGAGGGCTGCCTGATGGGCCGCGGTGCGCCTCCCGAGCACCGTGTGCCCGAGGTAGTCCCGCGCATTGCCCAAGCTTTCATAGGGCAACGGGGCGGGGCTGCGTCCGGGATGGAACGCACGATCCTTGTTGTGCACGGCCGCATCCGCGCGTTTCCACGTCAGCCCGTCGATCGAAGCCAGTCGGAGCGGATCCGGCCGAGCTCGCCCATCGACGAGCGCATCGAGTAGCTCCGAGAGAGTCTGCTCACCCTGTCCGCGTACCAGATAATCCACATACGATGCATTGATCGCCGCTCGAGGATAGAGCGTGGGGAAATAGCCACCCCAAACGATCGGCATATCGGGCGACTCGCCGCGAATGGCAAGCGATACGTCGATGGCCGATCGCACCTGAGGTCCACCCATCACGCTCACGCAGACTGCGAGGAACTTCTCCGCTCGCATTGCGCGTCGTATGGCCGACAGATAGTCCCGGTCGACGTTGCCGTCGACGATGCGATGACCGTACGCACCCTGCAGATGAGCAGCCAAGGCGAGCAGCGACAGAGGGAATCGCGCGCTGCGCCGCGACGTTATCCATGGATTGACGAGCAGAATCTTCACGGTCCGGCCGTCACTCGCAACAGCGAGAGCCGTTCATTGACATAGGCCCGCTGCGAGCGTGCCGCCACCTCGAGCTCGCAGCGCGCAAGCTCTTCGAGGAACACGCCGGCGGCACCGAATGTCGACAGCAGCAACAGCGCCGACCCGCCGGGTGCGAGATGCTCCCGCAATCCTGCCGCAAAACGCTCCGGGACATCCCTCGAGCGCCATGCGCGATCCGCATCGCTGCGGGGCTCGCCGCGCAAGAATGGAGGATTGAATAGGATCAGATCGAACCGGCATCCCCTCACAGGCTCGAAGAGATCGCCGTGGCGAACTTCGACCTTGTGCTCGAGTCCGTTCAAAAGCACGTTGATCTTCGCGCAACGTACGGCGGTCAGGCTCAGGTCCACCGCGACCACGCGCCTCGCGCGCCGTGCCGCAATCAGCGCGCAGATGCCGGATCCCGTGCCCATGTCGAGCACTTCCGCACCTTCGATGAGAGGCTCCCGAGCGAGCTCGGTGGCGAAGTACGCGCCCGTTCGCATGAGTTTCGGGTTGAGAACGCCGGGGAGCACGACGATCGAACGATCGAGAACGCGCTCGACCGTCGGGCCCTCGAGCCGCTGCCTGTGGACCAGCCGGTGATACCAGTGAGTGGCCCGCCCCAAGCCCGCGCGCGCTTTCGCCAAGCGCATCGGGCGCAAGCTCGCATCGATTGCGGGCGAGCCGGTCATTCGACTGGCGCTGGGACCCCGCGGCGTCGCGGCGCAACCTGCCCCGCGAAAACGCCCGCATCTGCCCCATCGAGATCGCGCCACATCGAGCAGACGCAGGTCGAGCACTCCGGCCGTCTGCCGCTGCGAATATCGGTGCGCAAGGCGCGCATGCTCGTGCCGTTCAGCATGCTTGGGAGATCGGGAGGGGAAGGTCCATCGCCGAGGAGCTCACCCGGCGGACCAGGGATGAAGAAACAGGGCTGCACGCGGCCTTGCGCGTCGATGACCGCCGAGAACTCCGGGGCGTTGCAGCGCACCGGCGGATAACGACCAAGCCCGCAGACGGCCGTGAAATAGCGAAATATCCTCAGAAGCTTCTCGGGCGTCTCCGCGATGAATCCCGATTGGAAATCCGGAGCACGGCTCCGGATGAGCGCATCGAGGATGCGCGCGAGCTCCGGGAGCTCCTCCGGCCGAAGCGCCACGTCGGGGAGTGTCGGCTCCCGCCGCGCGAACGCGTGAGGATTGGCGACATCGACGGCGAGAAATGAAATCTCGCTCGCCCCCGAGGAGTGCGCGAGCTCGATGAATTCCGGCAGCTCACGGAAGTTGCCGCGCTGCAGCGTCACTCGCAGGCTGGCGGGCGCGCCCGCGGCGATCGCCGCGCGGACACCGGCGAGCACATGCTCGAACGCATCCACCCCACGAATCGCGGCGTAAGTCTCGCGACGCGCTCCGTCGAGCGAAACGGTGATCCGGTCGAACAGCTGCGCGACCGCTCGCGCATGTTTCGCGAGAGACAATCCCGAGGTGAGCAACCACAGATACAAGCCCTGCTCCCGCAGGAAGCCTGCGATGCGGCGCCATTCCCGGTTGAGCAGCGGCTCGCCGCCCGAGATCAGCACCACTCGTGTCCCTAGCGCGCGCAGACTTGGCGCAAGCTTCGCGACCCGTTCGAGCGTCATGTCCGCGCGGCCGTGGCGCCAGTAGTCGCAAGTGATGCAGCGGGAGTTGCATCGCTCGCTGAGATACAGCGTTACGAGCGGCAGGCGCTCGAGCCAACGATCGCTGTGGCGGGAATCCTGGGACAAGCGCTCACCCGGTGCGCCGGGACTCTCGACGCATCCCTGTGTGCACGCCACCCGGCGAAAAGGTTCAAGCCGCTCGGGCTTTCGGACGCCTCAGAGATATGCGCGGCGGAGGATTTTGGGCAAGATTCGCGGATGTGTCCTGCGGCAGCTCCCCCGCTCTCCCGCCCGGGTGCCGTAGGGCACCCGGGCCCGATCAGGCGCGGCGCGAGGATCGCGGCCGCGGCCATCGCGGTGTGGACGGGCGCGGCCTTCGGTTCTGGTGAGCAGGCGGCAGCCGCGAGCGATGTCGGGGGTTCCGTCGCCCTCACGAGCGATTACGTGTACCACGGGCTGTCGCATACCTGCGGCGCGCCCGCACTGCAGGCCGACCTCCAGATCGGGACCTCGGGGGGTGAGGGACCATCGGAGCTCTACGCCGGCGCTTGGGGCTCTGCGGGGCTCGGCTCCGGTTACTGTCACAGATCGCGAGAGGTCGATCTGTACGCGGGAGTGCGCCTCGCTCCGAGCGCGACTCAGAGCCTCACCTTGAGCTACATTCACTACGCGTTCCCGGGAGGCAACTACCTCTATGAGCCGGTCGAGGGACGCCGCTTCGACTACGATGAGCTCGATGGAACGTGGGCTTTCGAGGATCGTCTCTTCTTCACGTTTGCCTGGACACCGAATGCGATCGAGTACCGGAGGTTTGCGATCAGACGCGACCGCGGCGCACCCTCCTTCGGCGCCGAGCTGCATCAGCCCGTCGGCTTGGGCTTCACGTTCTCGGCCGGAGTCGGTTACGACCAGATGAGTGATCCGAGCGGGGCCGGCTACGCGTTCTGGAACGCCGGGTTCGAGCACCGAGTGGGACCCGTGCAGGTCGACCTGTCCTACTATCGCACGGCACCCCGGGCGGAACGGCTGTTCGGGCCGCAAGTCGCCGGAGGGCGCGTGGCGGCCTCCGCGATCTGGCGCTTCTGAGCCAGGTTCGTGCCCCCCGGAGACCACATCGACGGTCGAGGCTGGCGGCCGGAACTCCTTGAACCCCCATGGGGAATCGGGGTACTTACGCAGTAATCCCGCCGCACGATGGGGCGGCCTGAATCGACCTCGCGGATTATGTGCAGATGAGATGGACGGAGATCGTACGATGAACCAGGCCGGAGAGCCCGTCCAGTCAGTCTCGACGGCCGCCGCTCTGGCGCATAGCGCGGTGAACACGGCCGCCCGCAATCAGCGGGAGATCGTGCTCCTCGGACGCATCGCCGGACACGACAGTGCGGCTCTGAAGGAGCTCTATCTTCTGTATCACCGGCGGCTCGCGCGCTTTCTCACACGCCTCACTCCGCGGGTCGAAGTGGCCGAGGAGATCATCAACGACACTTTTTGGGTCGTGTGGCAGAGGGCGGGCGATTTTCGCGGGGCCTCGCTCGTCTCGACCTGGATACTGGGCATCGCGTACCGCAGGGCGCTCAAAGCGCTCCAGCGCCTGCGGCCGACGCTTGCCGCGGATGAGGGATCCGGCGAGGCGAGCGAGGAGCCCTGGCAACACGCCGAGTTGAGCGAATGGCTCAGCGTCGCGCTCGCACGGTTGCCTCGCGAGCAGCGAATGGTGCTCGAGCTCGCCTACACGCTGGGGCACAGCTGCGAAGAGATCGCGGCCATCATGGAGTGCCCCGTCAACACGGTCAAAACACGTATGTTCCACGCGCGCCGGAAGCTGAGAGTGCTTCTCGAGGCGCTCGGCGGACCCGCTTGAGATCCGGAGAGCGATGAAAATGGGTTCCATACCCGAAATTACCAATCCCCACGACACCGCTGCGCAGCTGATGCCCTGGCTGATCAACGGCACACTCGCGCCCGAGGAGGCCGCGAGCGTTCGGGCCCACCTTGCCGTCTGCTCGAGCTGCCATGCCGATTTCGATGCCGAGCAGCGACTGTACGATGCCGTACGAGCCGAAGGCCTCCTGGTTTTCTCCGGCGAGCCGTCGTTTCAGAAACTGATGGCGCGCATCGAGGGGGAGGACTTTGCCGCCGCGGAAGCAATATCCGTTGCGGCCGAGCGCCCCGCGATTCCCGCCGAGCGAGACGCATCGAGACATCGGAGCACACGCCGACAGTTCTGGCGCTCTCCGGCTACGGTCCCCTGGCTTGCCGCGGCGGTCGTGATCGAAGCGCTCGGACTGGGGCTCGGCGCATGGGCTTGGCAGGCGCACAATTCCGTTGATACGGTAGCTGCGTTGACGTCGTCAACGTCGCGTTCGAACGCTGCCCCACTTTATCGGACGCTCACGACACCTTCTCCGAGCTTCAGGGCCGGACGCCGGGTGCGAGTCGTCTTCCAGCCCCACCTCTCGCTCGACCACCTGCAGAAGCTCTTGCGAGGCGTCGGAGCGCACATCGTGGATGGTCCGACGGACGCGAACGTGTATACGCTGGGCTTCTCCCTTCCCGGCGTATCCGTGGACGCACTCGATGAGCGAATCGCGATGCTGCGGGCCGACCCGAACGTTCTGTTCGCGGAGCCGGTGGAAGTCCGCCCGCCCTGAAGAGCGCGACGCCGATGCGCTCCGCCGGCCCGCACCGAGCCCGCCGTGAGAACGCCAGCATGATTGACTGCCCGCGCCTCATCGTGCCCGCGACGCTCCTGCTGCTGCTCGTGGCCGCATGCGCAACGCTGCCGCTCAGTCCCCGAGTTCCTGCCTTGCCGCAGGCCGCTCGCGTGCAGTCGTCGGATTTCATCGTGGTTACGGTTCGAAACGACCGGCGGCCGCAGGCACAGCGAGCGGGCTCGACGCCGCGCGGCTATGACCAGGCAGGCGCGTACGGCATCACGGCCGAGGCGAGCGAGTCGGTCCACGCGCTCGAGCGCGCGTACGGCTTGCGCGAAGTCTCTTCCTGGCCGATCGCAACGCTGCGCGTGCATTGCGTGGTCTTCCGTGTGCCGTCCGCCGCAACGAAAATGGCGCTCATCGCGCAGCTCTCGCGCGATCCGCGCGTGGAATCGGCGCAGCCCCTCAACGAATTCACGACTCAGACGGCCCCGGCGAGTGTCGGCGATGCGGGCACCGAGCGGCAGCCGCATTCGGTCGAGGACAGCGAGCACTCGCGGCCGGAGTGGATGCCATACAACGACCCTTACGCACCTTTGCAGCGCGCCTTGCGCGATCTCGGCGTGATCGAGGCGCAGAAGGAGTCGCGTGGTGCGGGGGTACGCATTGCGATCATCGACACCGGCGTCGACTTGGATCATCCCGACCTCGCAGGACGCGTCATCGCTCATCGGAATTTCGTCGATGACGACGAGCGGCAGTTCCTGCAAGACCGTCACGGCACGGAGGTCGCAGGAGTCATCGCGGCCGTCGCAAACAATGGCATCGGTATCGTCGGCATCGCGCCCGATGCGCAGCTGCTCGCGTACAAAGCCTGCTGGCAATCGCCGGCCGATGCGGCGCACGCGGTATGCAACAGCTTCACGCTTGCGCAAGGGCTCGAGGCGGCGATTCTCGCGCACGCGGATATCGTGAATCTGAGCCTCGCGGGACCGCCGGACCCGCTGCTCGCGAGTCTCGTTCGTGACGGCGAGCGTCGGGGAATTCTGTTTACAGGGGCCGTTCCGGAGTTCACCGCCGCCGGCTTTCCCTCCGCGGTCCCCGGCGTCCTCGCCGTCGAGAGCGCCGAGGACGGGCCCCGACGCGCGCAAGACCTCTTTGCGCCGGGCCGGGAGATCCTGACGCTCACTCCGGGCGGTCACTACGATTTCGCATCCGGCAGCTCGCTCGCGACGGCGGAGGTCTCCGGCGTCCTCGCACTCATGCTCGCCGGGCAGGGCCGTATCCGTGCGGGCTCCGCGAAGCAGATGCTGACGAGCAGCGCGCGACAGACAGCGTCACCCGGCGGACCGGCGCTCATCAATGCCTGCCGCGCACTGGCCGAGGCCCGCGGGCGCGGACTGTGCACTGCAAGCCGCGGCTCGATTGCCGAGGACGTGCGGACGCGTCGTCCGGAGCCGCGTTGAGCCGGAGAGGAACGCGCTCCTCAACACCGTCCGGAGCGGTATCTCGATATATCGGAAGGTGAGTCGCGCGAAGACGAGCAGTACCGCCAGGTATCCGATCAAGAACCAGACTTGGCTGGCGATCTGCGAGCGGTCGAGCCCGGCGCGCTCGAGGATGCACATCAGGGACACTTGCAGCGGCACGGCCAGCAAATAAATGCTGTACGTGCTCTCTCCGATCCAGGCGAGCCGGGTTTTGAGGGAACCGAGATCGTACGTCTCGTCTATGTAGCCCAGAACGAGAACGATCGCCGGAAAGGTGAGCAGATACTGCTGCTCGAAGAGAAGCTTCCGATCCAGACCGTAAAGAAGGGCCGTCGTTGCGATCAGGGCCGCCCCGACGGCGGGCGCAGCGCTGCGCCAGGCCT
>Ga0134128_10001568_pt1 | contig 29132 bp, 33 predicted proteins | sample KB31754_FD_96462 | JGI IMG/M metagenome (GOLD analysis project Ga0134128, IMG submission 96462) | Terrestrial soil microbial communities with excess Nitrogen fertilizer from Kellogg Biological Station, Michigan, USA - KB3-175-4 | ecosystem: Environmental > Terrestrial > Soil > Unclassified ... | reverse complement strand
GCCAGCGGTGGAGAACGCCATCCACGAAATCGATACACGGCTGCCGGTTTTCGATGTGCGTCCCATGCGAGAGAGTACCCAGCTGGCGAGCAGTTTCGCTGTCATACAGAGCGCCCTGGCGGGGATGTTCGCGCTGATCGGGCTGGTTCTTGCAGTAACCGGGATCTACGGAGTTGTGGCCTATCGAACCCAAATGCGGACCCACGAGATCGGATTACGCGTGGCTCTGGGCGCTTCGCGCGTCGATGTGCTGCGGCTCGTGCTGTTGCAGGGGCTATGGCTCACAGGCATAGGGCTGGCGCTGGGATTGGCGTTTGGGTTGGGACTAACGCGTTTCATTGCCCGGCTGTTGTACGGAATCGGCGCCAACGATCCCGTCACCGTCGTTTCCGTCATCATGCTCCTGGGAACGATGTCTTTGGTAGCATGCTACCTTCCCGCACATCGAGCGATCCGCCGGAACCCCGTAACCGCGATTCGCGAATTGTAAGCCACATAATTCAAGGAATCATTCCAGCAGGAAGTCGACCAGCATGAACCCCCGCCCACGCCGCTCTGCTGTTCTTGTTTAACCGATTGGCCGGAAATTGGCCGGAAATATCGCCCAATACACCCCGGTTTTTACCAATTCTCCGGTTGTTAACTGCTTTACAATCAATCTCCGGCTGGTGTGCTTCTTCCATGGCATGGAAGAGGTCGTCGGTTCGATCCCGACCAGGTCCACCATTGCCTCAACAAGTTAGACAGCCCGAGCCGTTAGAGGAGTGGCTTTGACGCCATGGTTTGTGTCATACCCCATCGGCAGTGGCGCAGCCAAGGGTGTCGCGCTGTTTGAAAATCGCCTAGGCATTACTTAATTGGGCTGCCCGGTTCGATCGAGTGCCTTCTGCAATTGCCATCGGGTGATGACCTCAGTCCTCAGATCTCCCCAACAAACATAGGTGAAACCTAACCTCGTGCGCAGGCCTTTCGCTTGATAGGCGAGGATTGTGTGGGCGTTCTCTTTGGGATTGGCGTGCAAGAATGCATTCGGCACAACGACGATCAGCCCTCGATCGATCATGGAGCGAGCCGGTTCGATAAGTGTAAGGTTGCTGGTTGGCCACCTACCTGTCTCCCGGTGAAGCGTGTAAATTTCAACTCCGATACGCTGCAGGGCAAATCCCATCCCGTCGTAACGAGACCGCGCCACAAGGATGGCAAGTACGAACAGCCCACCGAAGAAGATTCGGATAGACCACCAACCCAGCCGCATTCGTGCAGCATTACCACCGGCGACGACCCGAGGATTTTACAAGCCTCGAACCTCGCGACGGGGCACGCAATGATAGCCAGCTTTTCACCCGATCCCAGCAAAGCGGAACCGGGTAGAACGAGAAAAGGGAAAAGGCCTTTGGGTTACTTTGGCCGGGCGCCCTTCCGTAATCGGAAAATAACCCGATTGTGAGAGCACCTGAAATCTTGTCAAATTGACATCGAAAGCGAATTCCTCCCGAGGTAATGTTTCATGACCCGCCCAGTAGGGTCCTCGATCTCCCCAGATTCCGTCATCCACTCCCAGCTCGTTCTGCCCGCGCGCGATGTCGCTCTTCCGGCCCTAGCGGATGACGACGAAGGCCTGTGGGCGTGCGTAAATCGCATCTGCGATCAATACATGCCACAGATTGTTGAAAACATGTGGCGCATTGTGGGGGATAAGGTCGACCGATGACTCCATGGAGGCGTTCCCGTGGTCCCAACAATCTTGCGCCTTCTAGCGTTAAGCGTCGCAATGAACGGTACTTGCTAAGCACCCGTCTGACCGCGACAATTCGGGACGAGCAGGGCGAAAACAAGATACAGACTCACGCGCTGGACATAAGCGAGAGTGGAATCGGAACGATTGCTGGCGAAGGCTGGGGCGTTGGCTCTCACGTCAATTTGGAGCTTATGCTTCCCTCGGAGAACAGTTCTCTAGAAATACAAGGCATCGTGCGCCACCGAACTGGAGTGCGATGCGGTCTGGAGTTCTTTGAGGTGTCGGCCGAGCACCAACAAGTCCTGCGCAATGTTTGCAAATTTCTCGCCGGCCGCCCGGGAAATCTCTTATCTTGATTTGCAACGTAGGTGCGGGTCGCAGAACCCCGGAAGGAAACGTCCAGGCAGGGTAAGTAGCACGATTCCGCGCAGCCCTCCGCTTACCTTCGAAAAAGGCCGGCAGACGAAAATTGCTTGCTGCGACCCTCCGGTAAGATAGCCAAAACGACCCCTTTCCTGTCGGTTTTTTTCCGAAAACGGAACAAACGCAAACAGGCGATCGCAAATTCTTGGCGCGTGGTAAACTCCGCTCACCCTTCCCGCCAGTGCTAGAACGTCGACCCCGACCCCTGGCGCTTTGGTTGAGGACGCCGTGCTGGCGAGTGGCATGAGTGGGTGCAGCTTGAGCTGGCTTTTGGGACTCTCGCGGTCGCCGCGATTCTGCTCCATTCGGGAGAGTACGGTGGAATTTCATTTGTTCAATATTTTCGGCAAGCGCAAGGTAGATAACCGTCGCGACCTGTGCTCGTCATCGATGGCCAGCGAGCTGCCCTTTTGGCGACCCAGGTAAGAAACCACGTCACCCGGTGGCTGCGAACTAGCGCGCACGGGTTGCGGAGGTAGAAGCAAGATGTGCTAAAGGCAAGCACTTACTAAGGAAAGGATGGAGTCGTAGAAGATCCATCCATGGATACGAATACACCGATTCAGGTGACGGGCACCCTTCAGGTGCAAGACAGTTCCCTCGAAGAACGCCTGAAGAAAGTCGAAGAAAAGCTCTCTTCCGACAAACCATCGGGAGCTCGGGCCCTTGTCCTTGATCTCGTGAAAGCCCTGCTGCCAGGTATCGTATTGGCGGTAATCGGATATGCGCTGAACGATACCGTGAGTCATGCTTTGCAGGAACGCCAATTGCAACTGGACGCCATCAAGGAGATGAAGAGTCTTACGGCAGACTTGCAGCAGCAAAACCTCACCCGCGACCAGGCTCAGGCCAAGGCTGCTGAGTTGGCAGCGTTCGGCGAATATGCTGTGCCATTCTTTATCAATGTCGAAGAAATTGGAAACGAGTACGGGATTGCGGGTGCGGAAGCTGGGCTACGCATGGTCGCGCATTCCAAGCCACAACCAGTATGCGAAGCGGTCGCGGCGGTGATTCGCAACCGCACCGGCCTGTACAAATGGCAGACACACTACGCAGCGCTGGACGTCATCGGTGCAGTTCCCTGTTCCGACAGCTTGACGGACGTGGGTTTCTACCAGGCAAACTTCGATCGGCTGAGCGGGCTTTCGAACTGGGTGCGGGGGGACAAGCCTGAGCCGCGTGAGTTGGCAAGGCTGAAGGATAAATCGAAAGAGACGCTCGAACTTTTGAACCGGCACATGTCGCAGTGACACAGCGCTTTCATCCGATCTCAGGAGGGGGAAATGACGAGGGCCCAGGCACATGGCTTCCCGTTGGTGTTGTTTTTCTCCTGCATCACAAGCAGCCCTTTGTGGGGACAGTTGATTTCCTGCCCCGCGGCGAGCGGGGACGCATACAAAATTTTCGTCGATGACGTGCGGTCGGTATCGAGCACCCCCGCGAGTACGAGCCAGGCCAAGAGGATGGGCGGGCTGCGCGATTTTATCGTCGAGAATCTGCGCACCATGTCAAAAGGGCGCGCTTCGGTCGTGCCGTGCGTCGGTAGGTTCCCGAGCGACGCCTCGGTATTTACCGACGATGAGTTTGACTCTCTCGATCGATTGCGAGTGCTGCTCGAGGTATGGGGCGCGGTGGAAGATCCGGTACGGGAGCAGGGGGCGTTAGGTTTTGTATTGGTGCCGGCGAGACAAGTCTCCCCGCCCGCGGTTTTCGTCTTCCGCCGAACGGGCGGGAGCTTCCTCAGCCAAGCGGGTCAGGGTGCCAAGCTGCAAGTCTTCACTCCGGTGGTTCTCGGACTCATCGATTTCCAAAACCTCAAGTATGAAGATGCCATCCCGAACCTCTGCGAGGGTCAACATAAGCTCACGGACATCATCAATTCCACCAATCCTGGCCCGGACCCGCAATCGTTGCCGGACCAGAAGAAGTTGCTGGCGGAGCTTCGCCGGATTACGAGCGACGCCATTACAAAGGCCAGATCGGACCCGGGCAGCCGCTATCAGCTGCTGAAGCCCGACCCCGATCATACTTTCTCGTGCCCCGTAGCAGGAGGTCTGCAATGAGAACACGATTCACCCTCCTGAGAGCTGTCTTGTGGGCGGCCGTAACCTCGCTAGCGTGTAACACCGCGTTCGCGATGCGAGCGCATCAGGACTGCCGAGACCCCAGCGTGTTTCAAGGAGCGGACGTCAACATCGTCGTGCTGCCCTATGTCTCGACGGGAAATCCCAGCCCAGTGCTGAACGAACTGGGACAGCGCCTGGCTTTGCTAATCAAGCTCGATGCTTTTGCTCATGTTCTTGACTATGGAAGTTTGGGCGCGACCCAGATGGAAGTTACGCCCGGCGCCGATGTCGACACCTGCATTCCACAAGTTGTGATTCCCAAGCTGCTAGGACAGGTCCCGGGAGCGAGCATCCTTACTCCTAAAGGCAAGGGACTGATTATCGTCTGGGGCGTTCTATACGAGGAAGGGGACGACATCATCCTCCAATCCTATGTACGGTTTGTGCGCCAAGACACCAGTGAGTCCATCGGCTTCCAGGTTGCTCAATATCAGTTTTCAGCACAACCCAGCTCGCAGGTGGTGGCGTTTACTCCCCGAGCCCTCAAGAAGAGCCTCCTGGCTCAGGTCGAGGCGAGCTATCGTCGGGCTGACTTGGTGCATAAAGAACCGCGAGACGATTCTGAAGGGCAGCCCCTACCCCATCCGGTCGCGAAGTGCATAGCGTGTGCCGGCGAGCTCACGCCCGGATACGAGGTCATTGAAAAAAAGGGGGAATGGATTCACGTACGCTGGATGATCCCGGGAAGCGAGCGGCAGAGCGACGGATGGATTCACGCAGCAGGTAGCTTCGCTGGAGAATCGTTGGACAGCGTTCTGCCTGAGTTGCATTTCATCCAGGGATGCGTCGGTTACCTGATGCAGAGAATCGCTGAGGCACGGCAGAGCCGACTATCAAAGGCCCTCGCTGCCGAGGCGATCGGTGAACTACGGCAATACCAGGTGGCAAGTGAATCCTCGGACAAGACAACCAGCGCCGTTGCTCTGGAACTGAGCGGAATTATCCAATTGTTGCAGAATGGCGAGGACGAAGATCTGATCACCGCGCAAAAAAGCTTCGATGCTGCCTTAACACTGGTCCCCTACGACCCGGATGCTGCCACCTTGGCGTCGCTCACACAAGTCCGAGTGCTTTGGAGGACCAAGAACAGCATTCCGAGCCCATTGCCAATCGCCGACAGACTGACAAACGCGGCAGCTCTTTCTCTCAACACCAAAGCGGCGGTCGAAAATCTGCGAAACTACTTGCAGTTACTGTTGAGCGCTCCGCCCTCCGTAGAGTACGAGAAAATGCCTCGAGAGGCGATCCGAGAAAGGCTTGAAGTTCTGGCTAAGGTGCGGGTCCCGCCATCGTAAGCCCGAGCTTAGGTAAAGGTGAACGGAAGGGTGGACGAGCCTCGCTTGGTGGTTACAGTCAGAGACACCGCCCCTGCCGCGCCTGCGTTGGGAGTGGTGGCGGTGATCTGACCATCGGAATTGACCGTGAACTGCGCCACCAGACTGCCAAATTTCACCGTTTGCGTTCCCGTCAGACCCGAACCAGCGATTACAACTTGTGTCGGCGTCGCATGAGGTGCCTGAGGGGGACTCGCTTGATGTAGGTTGGGCAGCGTACCCGGGCTCGTACCCGGGCTCAAGACGACGTCCACTAAGCGCTTGATGAGCTCCCGGAACGTTTCCTCTCGATAGCCCACAAGAAATGCGACGAGGTAGTAAAGCAAATTCTTGGGGCCGTCTGATTGCGGGGCTGAACCTACGGCAAGAACGCCGGCTTGCATAATGAGTACGCTCACCACCCCCAACCCCACGCCGATTAGCGGACGAGCAATATGCCAGGGCCAATACCCCTCATCCCAATCGTGCTCATGCTCAAATACTCCGGTCAGCGAGATCAGAACCGCTCCTAGCGCTCCGAACCAAGGCACTCCGACGGGCACCGGGCCAAAACTATTAGGGAGGAAGAAAAGAAGCTGGCGTTTAAGAAAGAAGAGCAGACCCAAAGCAAAAATCAAAGACAGGTATACAAGCGCAACAATGAAAGTGACGGTTCGGTTCATCGGTTAACCTCTATCGGGATTTCTGTTTCTCAGCCCAATTAGCATTCACCACCCAAATCCGTACGATCGGTCACTCGAATCGGTTTGTCATTGAACCATAATCTGTGACGTTAAGCTAGATGCACGGTGCTTTTCGGCAGCCCGATTTCGGAAGAAGTCGTAGGTTGATCCCGATTGAGGTCCACCATACTGGCTCTCGACCTATATCGTATATACGTGCAGCGTGGAAAGCAGGGAATCGGCAGCCCACGGGTTTGAGGCTGTAGTTGCGAAACCTGTGAAAATGAGTATGCTGAATCGGTACGAGAAAATCCCATGAAACTCACGTTAACCGCTGCAGCAAGCCTGCTTTTGATGTGCCCGGGCGGCCTTCTTGCGCAGGCTCCTGCCAATCCCCCCAATAGCACTCCGGTTTCCTACACTTCGATCTCTGAACTCAACCAGCTCATCGCGAATCTCCAGAGCGTGTCGCAATCGGCGCAGCAGAACCTTTCGCATTTGCGAATCGAGAAGTGGAAGACCGACTCCAACACCAAGAAACAGACGCAGAGCGATACCGAATCCATCCTGCGTAATCTTCAGAATGCGTTGCCCTCGATTCTCGCAGAGCTGAAGAACTCGCCTGAGAGCCTGGCGCTGACGTTTAAGACCTATCGCAATTTGGACGCCCTGTATGACGTTATGAATTCGATCGTTGAGTCGGCTGGTGCGTTCGGCAGTAAGGAAGAGTTCCAGACACTAAACAATGATTTAGGCGCGGTCGAGGGTACTCGGCGTGCGTTCGCGGAGCGCATGGACAAGCTGGCCACCGCAAAGGAAAACGAGATTGGACAACTCCGCACCGCCCTGCAAGCCGCTCGGGCCGCTGCCGTACCTCCGAAGAAAGTCGTAGTGGACGACACTGAGCCTGCACCCCCGAAAAAGGCTCCCGTCAAGAAGAGACCGGTGCCGAAGCCAACCACAACTCCGCCGGCTTCGGGGACGCCTCCGCAGTAGTCGAGGTTCGACGAGGTTCCGCAAAGAGCTTAACAATCAGCAATTTACAATCCCTGGGAACATCTCACCTCTGACTGGGGTCTAACAAACACAGTACAAGGCTGTGCCGGTGGACCTATAATGGAGGTGGCGCCATGGCAAGCATGGCGGGAGCAGCCAACGTGGGTGATTTCGCAAGCGCGATCGGCGTACGAGCGGAAGAAGCCACCATCATTGCCGAGCTTAAGGCGGGCTCCGAAGACGCATACACCTGGCTTGTCGGCGAGTTTCACCAACCGGTGTACAGCGTCATCTACCGCATCCTGACGGATCCAGCCGACGCTGCCGATACTACTCAAGAAGTGTTTTTGAAAGTCTTTCGCGGAATGAAGTATTTCCACGGGGAGTCCAGTCTGAAGACTTGGATTTACCGGATCGCGATACACGAAGCTTCGAACCGCCGCCGTTGGTGGTTTCGCCATAAGTCCAAGGAAACGTCCGTGGAACCTGAAGCCAACGGGGAGTATCCCTTGATTGCTGCCGAGAACACGGCGTTCGTCGACAAGCGGAAGTCACCCTTCGAGAACGCTGCCGAGCACGAATTGCAGCTGCGCGTCGACGAGGAGCTTCGGCAGGTTCAAGAGCCTTATCGAACGGCGGTCGTTTTGCGCGACATTGAGGAGTTGTCCTACGAGGAAATTGCTGACATCACTCAGGTCTCGCTTGGGACGGTGAAATCAAGAATCACCCGCGGTAGAGAGGCACTACGAAATCGACTGAGCGAGTACGTGAAGCTAGCTGGGACAGAATTGGGGTTAGATGTTGAGGGGGTACGCTTCCAACGGCGCGGCGTGGCCGACGCGGAGCGCGCTCGAATCGAGGTAACGCCATGACCTGCGCACAGGTTCAATCGTTGCTTTCCTCTTACCTGGACGGGGCGGTCACGGGGAGGCAGATGTTCGCGCTCGGAGAGCACCTGAACGAGTGTGTTGAATGCCGGATGGACTATGCTGAACTTCGGCAGACGCAGCAACTTCTCTCCCGAGTGGGTCGCGCGCAAGCGCCCGACGATCTGTCTTTGAAAGTACGGCTGGCCATCTCGCGCGAAGCTGCCCGTCGCCGTGAACCTGTATTCGGGAACTTGAGACTTCGAGTGGCGAATGCGCTTCGCGCATTCATGGTACCTGCTACTGCCGGTGTGGTCGCAACTCTGATTATTTTCGGCGTCTTAATGGGATTCATCACCCCGGTTCAGGCGAATACTAACGATGTGCCTCTATTGCTTTCGACCAATCCAGAGCTGCAGCAGACCGGGTTCAACACAGGCCTGGGTTTGGTCACAGAGGACTCGATCGTCATCGAAGCATACGTCGATGCCAATGGTCGCGTGCAGGATTATCGTATTCTCTCCGACCCGGATCACGTAAAGGATCTCCCGCATCCGGTGAAGAACATGTTAATTTTCACCACCTTCCGGCCTGCTACCCTGATGGGCAGCCCGCGCCCGGGAACTGCGGTACTCTCCTTTTCTAAAGTCAGCGTGAAAGGCTAAGGTTTCTTCGCGCCGCCTTGCTCTTTCCGTCCGTCCTTTCCACTCTGGCCTAGGCGACACTCCTGAGTCTCGGGCAAGCAACTCGCGTTCAGCAGCATCCCATCCAACTCGCTGTCGAAATCAGCCGGGGGAGAAGTTTGTCACGCTGTAGCACGCAAGCCCCACTTGTGGGGGTGTTTCCGTGTGTCCCCAGCATGCCACCTTCCATCCTCCACTGATCATTGCAGGGCTCGCATGGTCTGCAGTGTTTACTCTTGCGGTTGTCTCACATACGCCCTGTAAGTGAGGGGGCGAAGCTGTAGGTGCGGGCAGAGTTCATGAGTTTTGCAGTTTCGAAATCGATTGCGACTGTGCCTCAGCTTCAACTGGTGCCGAGTGCTGTTTGGTACGCCGCATATACAAACGCTCGCCACGAAAAGAAAGTTGCACAACAACTTCAGGAACGCGGAATCGAGCACTTCCTCCCGGTATATCGGTCGGTGCGACGATGGAAGGACCGGCAAAAAGAGTTGGACCTGGTCCTTTTCCCAGGATACGTTTTCACGCGCATCGATATTGCCGATAAGCTTCGTGTTCTCCAGTTGCCTGGAGTAGTGCGCTTTGTTTCTTTCAACGGTCAACCCGCGCCGTTGGACGGAGAAGACCTGAACGCACTCCGCAATGCCCTCCTACAAGGGTTGCGTGCCGAACACCATCCCTACCTCACCGTGGGCCGAAGGGTGAAAGTGGTGCGCGGCCCACTTGCGGGCGCCCGGGGAATTCTTGTCCGCGTCAAGACCAACTACCGCATCATCATTTCAATTGACGCCATTATGCGATCCGTGTCGGTAGAGATTAACGAGTCCGACATTGAACCGCTATTTTGAGAAGCCGTCATCCAGTAGGAGCACGAATGAAAGCCTCGCGAATTTTCCCCATAGCAGTTCTAGTCTTTTCATTCCTCGGCAGCACGAGTATCTTCGCGCAGGACCGTGACTCCAACAACACCCCTGACTACAACACCCCTGACTACAACCCCCGCACTCGTGCCGTCGAGGAGCCTGACTCTCGTGCGGAAAAAGAGGCTGAGCGACTGGTGTCGCTGCCGCCAGAGAGGATTGTTCTGCTGCTGCAACAGGAACCCGGTTTGTTTCTTGAAGTCAAGAAAATGCTGGTCCGCCGCGCCTACTCGCAAGGACGCGTGGTCGAAGAGAAGGAGCTCACCGATACTGCCATCTTCCGACTGATTCGTGATGATGAAGAAGTACGCTCGCTGGTAACGCAGCAAATTGTTGATCGTGGCTACGTGCGAGCAAAGCCCACACGAGAAGAGCTGGCCAGAGAGGTCGAGGAACAGCAGAAACTTGGTAAACCCAACGATCGGGAGCAGCCCTACCCGTATCGTAGGAGCGAAAACGAGGCACCTGAGGAAGGTGGACCTGGCGTCACACAGCGCGGCTCGTCCCAGCCTAGCCTTCCCTATACACCAAACATGCCAACCCAAGAAACGCCGACGCCTGCACAACCGCAAAATCAGATCAGCCCGGACCAGCGCCGTGCACTGCTGCAGGCAAGTATGAACGGAGCCAGCGAGGAGACAGGCGGTCTCCCGTTCGATGCGGTCACTGGCGGAAACACCCAACTGACTCCCGAGCAAGTTCAGCAACTGATGAGCCAATACGGGGGAAAACAGCTTCCAAATACGGGCGGAATGCAGTCACCGCTGGGATCGCTGGCCTCGGCGACCAACAACATAGGGAACCAACAGCAGCCGCAGTCGCAAGAGCAGGCGTATATGCAATCGCAACAGCTGCTGCAGCAGCAACAGCTGCTGCAGCCTCAGCCGCTGCCGCAGCAGAACAGGATGAACGCAAGTATCCCGCTACCGGGGGTGCAGACCCGCCCCAACCGGGATCGGCTCAACGATCAGCCTCGCCTGATGCATCGATCGGACCCTTACGCAGACGTGCCGTCCCTTTACGATCTCTATGCGCAGTATGCCCGACGTACCGGGCCACTTCGTCGTTTCGGACTCGATGTTTTCGAGAATGGCACTGGCAACTTCGATCAGCTTCCCATGGATCTGCCCGCAGGCCCGGAGTACGTCCTTGGGCCGGGCGATGGAGTCAACATCGACCTTTGGGGCAGCGTTTCGCAGCGCCTGCACCGGGTTGTGGATCGCGAAGGTCGACTGAGCCTGCCTGAGATCGGCTCCATTCAGGCTTCCGGACACACGCTCGGCGAAGTGCAACACATGGTGCAAACATCCCTGCGCAGCCAGTTTCGCCACCTCGAGGCCGATGTTTCCCTCGACCGTCTTCGCACCATTCGTATTTACGTGGTTGGGGATGTGCAGCGGCCGGGGGCGTATGACATAAGTTCCCTTTCGACCCCACTGAACGCGCTTTATCAGTCGGGCGGCCCGACTTCCCGCGGATCCATGCGCATTGTGAAGCACTACCGCGGCAATCAACTCGTGGAAGATGTGGATCTCTATGCCTTGCTATTGCACGGCGTGCGCGCGGGTATGCAACGACTGGAGTCGGGGGACACGCTCCTTGTCCCACCGATCGGTCGCGAGGTTACGGTTGAAGGAATGGTTCGGCGACCCGGCATCTATGAACTTGCAAGCGAAAAGGATCTCTCTGAGGTCCTGGAACTTGCCGGAGGGGTTCTGCCCTCAGGCACGTTGCGGCACGTGGATGTCGAGCGGGTGCAGGCGCACGAAAACCGGACCATGTTGCGGGTTGACATGCCGGAGACAGACGACAGCGCGACCGTGCTGGCCGCTCTGGACAAATTTGTGGTCCAGGACGGCGACAACATTAAGATTTCACCGATCCTGCCATTTGCCGAGAAGACGGTTTATCTCGATGGCCACGTATTCCGTCCGGGCAAGTACGCGTATCGTGACGGCATGAACGTCAGCGATCTGGTGCACTCCTACCGCGATCTTCTTCCTGAACCCTACCAGCAACACGCAGAGATCATTCGCTTGACTGGCCCTGATCTGAAGCCGGAGATCATTTCATTCAATCTCGGGGACGCCCTTGCTGGTAAGAATGGCAATCTCGTCCTGAAGCCGTTCGATACGGTGCGCATTTTTGGAAGATTTGATTTCGAAGACCCGCCCATCGTCACGGTAACCGGCGAGGTGCGCGATCCTGGCGACCACATCACCAACGGTGCTACCTATCTGCGAGATGCGATTTTTCTCGCCGGCAATACCACCCCAGATGCCGAGTTGGACGATGTACAGGTGTTTCGGAAAACGCAGGACGGCAAGATCGAAGTCATCAGCGCAGACCTGACAAAAGCCATCTCTGGCGATGCGCATGAAAATGTCCTTCTCCAGCCGCAGGACCGCGTTTTTGTACACAAGAACGTCCAGCGGTTCGATCCCGCAACCGTGGAGATCGCTGGGGATGTGGCACGGCCTGGCAAGTACCCGCTGGGACGGGACATGACCGCCATCGGACTGGTTCGGCTTGCGGGCGGGGTACGGCGTTCCGCGTTTGTTGAAGTCGCCGAATTGACCCGTTATTCGGTCGAGCAGGGCAAGAATGTCGAGACCGAGCACATTCCCCTGCGACTCGGAGCCGCTCTTAAGGGCCAGCCTGACACTGACATGCGCCTTCATGCCGGCGACGTAATCACCGTGAAGCAAATGACCGGTTGGAACGACATCGGTGCGACGGTGACGCTCGATGGCGCTGTCGTGCATCCCGGCACTTACGGAATTAAGGAGGGCGAACATCTCAGCGATCTGCTCGCTCGCGCTGGCGGTTTCCGTGACGACGCCTACCCTTATGGAGCGATCTTCGAAAGGGCTGAAATTCGCGAACTGGAAGAGAGGAATCGGGCTCAATTGATTTCCCAAGCCAAGCAAGAGGGCACGGGTTTGGCAACCGGGCTGGAAGATCCGCTGGGTAAAGAAGCCACGCTTCTGCAGTGGCGTCAAACGGTAGAAAAACTGGAGACCACACCCCCGGTCGGGCGCATGGTGATCCACATTAGCGCCAGCAAGAGCTGGATCCACACCATGGCAGACGTTCAGCTCCGCAGGGGTGACTCAATCTACATTCCCAAAAAGCCGAACTTTGTCATGGTGCAGGGTGCCGTCTATAACCAGACGGCAATTGCCTTCCGCCCGGGAAAGAGCGGGGGGTGGTACTTGCATCAGGCGGGAGGCGCTACCTCCGGCGCAGACAAGAAGAACATTTTTATAGTTCGCGCCAACGGAACCGTCGCTGGGGGCGGAAAAGGCTTGTTCAGCGGTGGTCCCCTTGATGCCCCCATGCAACCAGGCGACATGATCGTCGTTCCCAACAAGGCTGTGGGTGGCGGCATTAAATGGAGGGACACGCTGCAAGTGGCGCAATTGGTTTCGGCAGTTGGAATAGCGGTGCAGGTGGCTCGCGGCTTCTAGTGCGTTTGAGAACCAATGTTCGCTTTCTAATGGCCGTGATTGTGATCTCGAGTGCTGGAGTGAGCCAGTGTCAAGATCTGCAATCAGCGCCCTCGAGCAAGCAAACGCGGGGCTACGACCTTCAACCGGGAGTCGATCCTGAGAATCGCTTGCTCACGCCGTTTCTCACGCACGTGGTCGAGGACCAGCAACATTTCTGGACTCTTCCCACTCGCGTTAAGAAGAAAGACCTAAGATGGATTTTGCCGGTTGCGGGTGCGACTGCCGGCTTGATTGCATCCGACAGTTGGATCTCCAAACAGGTGCCCAACAGTCCGAGCCAGTTGGATTTCAATCGCAAGATTTCCGATGTCAGCATGTATTCCCTCCTCGGTGCAGGAGGCAGTGCATTCATTCTCGGGAAACTTACCAACAACGAACACCTGCGTGAGACCGGCTTTCTCGCAGCTCAAGCCGTCGTTGACGCCACCGCCGTTACCTACGCGCTGAAGGTTTCAACGCAGCGCGAGCGGCCCTATCAATCTACCGGAGCCGGCAGTTTCTTCAACGGGGGCATGTCCTTCCCGTCGGAGCACAGCGCATTATCGTGGTCAATCGCGGGGATCCTGGCCCACGAGTACCCTGGACCGCTCACCAAATTCCTGGCCTACAGTCTGGCGACGACGGTCACGCTGACGCGCGTCAATGCCCACGAGCACTTTGCTTCGGATGTGCTCATCGGTGCGGGACTCGGTTGGTACTTCGCGCATGAAGTTTATCGAGCTCATCACGATCCCGAATTAGGGGGAGAAGGATGGGGGGACTTCTTTGACTCGGACCCCGAACCTCGTCAGCGCATGCCCAAAAACATGAGCTCTCCCTATGTGCCCATGGACAGCTACATTTACCCGTTGTTCGACCGGTTGGCTGCACTTGGCGTGGTCCGATCCTCCTACGCCGGTTTACGTCCGTGGACCCGAATGGAATGCGCGCGGCTGCTCGAAGAAGCCAGCGAGACCATTGAGAAGGAAGAGGGCGCGGCGGGTGGAGCCGCCGGAATCTACGAGAGCTTATCTCATGAATTCGAGCCTGAGCTCGCCAGACTGAACGGAGCCGCGAATCTGGGCGCGAGCTTGGATTCCCTTTATGCCCGCGCGACACAAGTTTCTGGCAAGCCCGTGACCGACGGTTATCATTTCGCCCAAACCCTGATCAATGACTTCGGCCGGCCCTATGGTCAGGGTTTCAACGGAATTTCAGGATTCACGGCCCATGCGGTAGCCGGGCCGCTCTCCTTTGCAATGCAGGGTGAATATCAGCATTCTCCGGCCATTGCGCAGTATTCCGTTCCTCAGCAACAGGCAATTGCCCTTGCCGATGCGACCGCACCCTTCCCCTGGGGCCGCTCGGCAGTCAATCGTTTTGATGTCCTCTCGGGAGGGGTTGCGCTGCAGTTTCATAACTTCCAGATCTCGGCCGGCAAGCAGAGCGAATGGTGGAGTGTCACCGGTGCCGACCCGCTCTTGCTTAGCAACAACGCAGAACCATTTTTGGCCATCAAGCTGGATAACGTCTCCCCCTACCACTTTCCGCTCCTGTCAAAGTTTCTAGGTGACGCCAGATCAGAGTACGTCTTCGGACGACTGGACGGGCACCAGTTCGAATGGGACGTGGACCACCTGGTCGGTCCTGGCCAGGTTCAGCCGCAACCCTACATGCATGGCTTCAAGATAAGTTTTAAACCGACGCCCAACTTTGAGTTTGGCGCGGGTTTCACCGCGATGTTCGGGGGGCCGGGGCTGCCAGTTACTTTCCACAACTTCTTTCGAACCTTCTACGCACACACCGCCGATCCCGCCATGAATCCCGGAAAGCGAATCGCCAACTTTGATTTCAGCTATCGTATTCCCGGATTGCGCAAGTGGCTGACGATTTATCGCGATTCCCTGGTGGTGGACGAATACACTCCGCTGTTCTCCAGTCGGCCCTCGCTCAACATGGGCTTGTATATGCCAATGTTGCCCAAGCTTCATAAAATGGATTTTCGCGCCGAGATCATCGGTACCCCGCATACGCGGGAGTTTCCTCCCGGCTTTGTTTATTGGGATTTCCGGCGTTATCGTGACGGCTACACAAATGACCGCAATCTGCTCGCAAGCTGGATGGGGCGCGCGGGACGCGGTGGTCAGGGATGGTTCACATACTGGTTCTCGCCACGTTCCACATTGCAGTTCGGGTATCGTTACCAGAAAGTGGATCGTGATTTTTTGCAAGGCGGATTGCTGAACGACTTTAGCGTCAAGCCGACGTTTATGCTGTCTCATGAGCTAAGCCTTTCGGGGATGCTGCAGGTGGAACACTGGAATTTCCCGCTACTCTCGAGTTCGGGTCAAACCAATACCACCGCACAGCTGCAGCTCACGTATTTTCCGCACCTCCGCTTCCGCAGGTGATCAGCCACTCTCGTTCTTTTTGAACTCAGGGCAACCCTCGCTATCTTCCTCCCGTCTTCTGTTGGTGAATTCCATTAGCCGATGCCGACCATATTTCGAGCTGCTCTCGAGGAGCATTCAATCCATGCCCTTCGAGGATGTGGATCGAGTGGCCAGCTTACTCGTCGAAGCCTACGAGCAGGAACGCTCGATCTTCCTCTTTGGAAATGGAGGCAGTGCTGCCCTGGCTTCGCACTTTGCCTGCGATCTGGGCAAGGGAGCGGCAAATGGATCGAAGAAGCGTTTTCGCGTGATGGCGCTTACCGACAACGTGCCTTTGATGACCGCCTGGGCAAACGATTCGAAGTACGAGGACATCTTCGCCGAACAATTGGCAAACTTTGCCCGGCCCGGCGACATCGCTTTTGCAATTAGTGGAAGCGGGAATTCGCCAAATGTGTTGCATGCTCTGCACGCGGCGAAAACCATCGGCAGCACCACGGTTGGTCTGGGAGGATTCGCTGGAGGGCAAATGCGTGCCCTCTGCGATCTGTGCATTGTGGTCCCTTGTGACAACATGCAGATTATCGAGGACCTGCACCTGTGTGTAGCGCATTCGCTGTTCACCTGCGTGCGCTCGAAGATTAGTCAATCGGAGCTTGCAAAGCGAGCGATGGGGCCAAGGCTCGTGAGTCGGACTGGGACGCGATGAACACAAGAAGGCTGGAATTGTGGATCCTGCTCGCGGATCTGTCTTGGATATCAGGCGCCTTCTTTATCTCGGATTTGCTCCGGTTTGGTTTGACCTGGACGCCTGCCGAACGCATTTCGATTAACGCGCTGTTGCCATTCGGGATCACCGCGGCGGCCGTTTGGGTGGCTCTTTCTTTCTTCATGCAGATGGACGGGTTCCGCGGAGGCTGGAAGTTCTCCGTGGTTTTCTCGCATGTATTGTTTGGAAGCGTCTCCACCATTGCAGTGATACTTGCCATCGGATACCTGACGCGAACCTATGTTTCGCGCCTAGCCCTGGCATATTTCATGGCGCTCTTGTTTGTCGGATGTCTCTGGATTCGGGTAGCGGCTCGTTCAGTTTTGAGGTGGAGGCACGAAAGTGGCGATGTATGGCGTGTCGTGATCCTGGGTGGAGGACGCGTGGCCCAGGAGGTCGCGACAAAAATCCAACAGCATCCCGAGATGTTGTGCAAAGTAGTCGGCCTTTTGTTTCCCCACGAGCCTGTCGAAGAAATCATACTGCCGGCGTGCGACTCTGCATCGGTGCCACGATCATCGCAGTTTTCAACGCTTGAAATCGCAAATTTTCTGCGCCGGGCTGATGTGAACGAAGTCATCGTGGCGCTTTCTCATGCCCCCACGCCGGAAATCCGAACATTGATGATTCGCATCCGCGATCTCGGCATCGCAACGACCTTGGTTCCGCAATCCTATGAGCTTTATGCATCCCAACCGAAACTAATTACGTTGGATGGGCTTCCCCTGGTGCAGCTTCGTGACGTTGGTCTGCGGCGCCGCTATGTGGTGTTGAAGCGCCTCCTGGATGTCGGGGGAGCGTTGGGTTTGGTCTTGCCAGCTGCTTTTATTGTTATTCCCGTTGCGATTCTCCTCCTGGTCAAAAAACGGCGCGCCTTCCGTTGGGAAGCCCGGTCCGGGCAGTTTGGAGTGCCTTTCCAGATGCTGCGGCTCAACGTGGATCGTCCCGTGCGCTCAAACTCGCGTGTCGAATTTTTGCTGGAATACCTGAGCATCACGGAATTGCCGCAACTATGGAATGTTTTGCGTGGGCAGATGAGCCTGGTTGGTCCCCGACCCGACCCCATCTCTTCTCTTGGACGTTACTCCGAGTGGCAGCAACGACGGCTGAAGGTGAAGCCTGGCATCACAGGCCTGGCCCAGGTGCACGGCTTGCGTGAGTTCAACTCTGCCGAACAGAAAACGCGCTTCGATTTGCAGTATGTCGTGGATCCCTACCTGCTTAGGGACATATCGCTCCTTCTGCAAACCGTCTGGACTCTAGTTCTCAGACTGTTCCTGCCCAGGTCGGTCCCGGTAACCTACAGCGTCGATTGGAATAGTCATCCAAGTGAGGAAATCATCTCCAATGCTCATCGTGCGCAGCCCAGTGCGGATTAGCTTCGGCGGCGGGGGTACCGACCTGCCTGCTTACTACCAACAATACGGTGGCGCTGTCCTAAGCACTGCGATCAATAAATATTTCTACACAGTTCTTGGCACTCGATCCGATCAAAGCATTCAGATCATTTCTTCCGACCTGCGAATCTGCGAAGCTTGGTCCGACTTTGCCTCCCTGCAAATGCAGGATGGCGGTCTGGAAATACCGGTGGCGGTCCTCAAGGACCTCGATCGTGAAGTCTGCGTTGATCTTTTTCTCGCCTCAGAAATTCCCCCGGGAACCGGCTTAGGTTCTTCCGCCAGTGTTTGCGTGAATGTCCTCAAGACGTTGTCCAGCTACGTTCACATGCCGCTCTCCAAAAACGAGCTTGCCGAGCGCGCCTTTCATATTGCACGCAATGTGTTGCAACGCCACGTCGGGAAACAGGACGAATATGCGGCCGCCTTCGGCGGATTGAACTTTCTCGAGTTTCTTCCCGATGGCAGCTCGCAAGTTCAGCCTATCGACCCGGGTCCGGCGGTTATGACCGAACTGCAAAACAGCCTCATGCTGTTTTTTACGGGCGCAGCCCATCACTCCTGGAACATCCTCGCCGAGCAGGAAAAATCAACTGAGCAGGGAAGCCGAAAGCCGCTCGATGCCTTGCATGAAATCAAAGAGCTCGCTTATCGGATGCGAAATGCCATTCAGGCGGGGGAGCTGCGCGAGTTCGCTGCCATGCTCGACGAGGGTTGGCGGGCGAAAAAGCGAGTGTCGTCTCGGATCTCGACTTCGAGAATCGACAGCTTATATGAAGTTGCGTTGCACAACGGTGCCCTTGGAGGAAAGATCACCGGGGCGGGCGGGGGCGGATTTCTATTGCTCTTCTGCGAACCGCCGAGGCAAGAGGATGTGCGCACCGCCTTGACCGCCGAAGGGTTGAAGGAAATGACCTTTCATTTCGACTTTCAAGGCGCTCAAGTATTGGTGAACGATCCGTTTATCGACAATGACGAGCACAGCGCTTCGCGTTGGACATTCATTCCGGTTGACTCTTCTGCATGAAAGCCTTTCTGCTTGCCGCTGGTCACGGCACACGATTGCGCCCCTATACCGACATCACAGCGAAATGCCTGCTGCCGGTGTGCGGCGTGCCCATGCTCGAAATTTGGTTTGCCCTGAGCCGCCGGTTCGGAATTTCCGACATGCTGGTCAATACCCACGCCCACGCGGTCGAGGTGAAAGAATTTGTGCGCGGATGGCGGGCCGGGGTGCGGGTCACGGTGGTGGAGGAGCCGGAACTTCACGGCAGTGCTGGCACGCTGCGTGTGAATCGCGATTGGATCCAAGGAGAAGACAAGTTCTGGGTTTTCTACGCGGACGTGCTTACCAACGTCAACCTGCAGGCGATGCTCGACTCACACCCTTCCGGGGCGGCGGCAACCCTCGGTCTCTATTCCGTTCCCGATCCACAGCGTTGTGGAATCGCAACCTTGAGCGCGGATGGCACGATTGTGGAATTTGTCGAAAAACCTACCCAGCCGAAAGGCAATCTCGCCTTTGCCGGCCTCATGCTGGCCACCCCGCGGTTGTTGGATGCGATCCCGCGAAGGCCCGAAGCTGACATTGCCTTCGATGTCATTCCACGTTTGCTCGGCCGCATTCGAGGATACCGGATTCCCGAGTTCGTGATGGACATCGGAACCATTGAAAACTATCAGTTGGCCCAAAGGACATGGCCGGGCATCCAAGATCCTATGGCAGCGAATCCATGACCCATCTCATTGACAAGCTTGACGCGGGAATTCGCGCGGTGGTTTTCGATATGGATGGTGTATTGATCGACAGCCATCCCGCACATCTCACCGCCTGGCAGGAGTTCCTGCGTTCGGTAGGGGTCCACGCGCCTCATTCCGAGCTTTCGTTCATTCTGGAAGGACGCACGCGTGGCGAAATCTTGCGTCACTTTCTCGGCGAATTGCCGGAGCCCGAGTTATCCCAACTGGGGCGGCGCAAAGACGAAATCTTTCGCGTCCTGGAGAGCAGCATTGGATCCTTTCCTGGGGTTCTGGGATTTCTCAGCGAGTTGCAGCGCATGAGTATCTCTTGTGGAGTCGCCACCTCCGCCAGCGAAATTCGCACCGCCTCAACCATCGAGCGTCTCGGGCTAGGCGGGTTCTTCGACGCCGTAATCACAGCATCGGACGTGGTCGCGGGAAAGCCTCACCCGCAAGTCTACCAACTCGCTTGCCAGAGGATGTGCGTACCTCCCAGCCAAGCGATGGCGTTCGATGACGCTCCCGCCGGAGTCCTCGCAGCTCGTAACGCGGGTTTGCGGTGTGTGGGAGTTTCACAGAATGGCATGACGCAAGCCTTGCTCAACGCCGGCGCCGAGCAGGTGATTCCGAATTTCGTCGATCTTCGACCCCAAACCGTTCTCTCCTTCTCTCCGGAAATCGCCTGCAGCCACCCCTCTAAGTGCGAAACCGAGCCTTTATCCGACCAGGGATAACAAATCAGGCTCTGGTTTCATCCAACCTAAGTAGTACCGGACCAGTGTGGTTTTCCCCGCAACTATAATCCAGGATGCGGGTTTATTCTTGGTTCGCACATCTTGCTGTCGAGGGAGATCTCACTTGCGAAAGTCATCTGTCTTGGTTGCCCTGGTGTTGATGCTTGCCGGCGCGGCTAGTCTGCACGCGCAGCAATTTGACGCAGCGTTGGGCTTTGGAACGGTTACCGCCCCTTCCGGCACGAACGGGTTCCCTTCAGAAAGTGGCGGCTTATACGTGAGCTTCAGCGGCAACGTTATCTTGAAACATCACCTCGGTTTCGGCGGGTCGGTCTCGCCCCGCGTTCGACAGGCCCCGTACGGCGTTTCAAACGGCAGCGTGTTCCTCGGGGTTATTCCCTATCGGCCGATCTTCTATGACTTCAACGCCGTCTACAGTGTGACGTCCACCAAGAACAAAATCGGGGGGGACCTCATGGCTGGAATCGGCGGCCAAGACGTACGTTTTTACAGTGGCACTTACAACTGCGGATTCACCGGCTGCACCAATTACACCAGCAGCAATCATTTCGCTTGGCATTTTGGCGGCGCCTTCCGGTATTACTTTTGGGGGCATGCCTTTATTCGCCCTGAGGCGCACTATTACATTGTTCACAACAATTGGGAATTCAATAATGTAAACCCGGCACGGTTTGCTATCTCTATCGGTTACTCATTCATGCCCGGCTTTTGATCGACGGCATCCCCCAGGAACAAAATCAAAGAGAGCCGAAAGCGGCTCTCTTTTTTCTTGCGCTGACATGTCAAAATAGAGCCAACATGAGCGAGCATTCAAGGGCCAATAGCTCGATCCCGATTCCGACCCAGGCATCGGCGGAAAAAACCACGGCGGACCCGTCGCGATATTGCCCAAACTGCTCATCCGCGCTGATTGAAAGCCGATGCAAGCTGAAATGCACGAAATGCGGCTTCTATCTCAGTTGTTCGGACTTCTATTGATCTGAGCGCGTACCGCCGTTCTCCCGATGGGAACCCTGGGTCATAATTTATGGCTCCAGTACGGCGTTCATCGAGATCTTTGCATTCAGAACCTTCGATACCGGGCATCCAGACTTCGCATTTTCAGCGAGCTTTTGAAAAGTCGCCTCATCCGAGCCCGGCACTTTCGCCCTTACGTCCAGGTGAATGGTCGTAATAGCCCAGCCGGCCTCCAGTTTCTCCATCTTCAGATTTGCCGTGGTGTTGATGCTTTCGGGGGTGAGATTCGCGCTGCCAAGTTGCGCCGAAAGGGCCATAGAGAAACACGATGCGTGGGCGGCTGCTATTAGTTCCTCGGGATTGGTTCCTGGGGCGCCTTCGAACCGAGTCGTGAAAGAGTATGGCACGTGAGAAAATACTCCGCTGGTTCCCGAAAATTCGCCTTTGCCGTCTTTCAGACCACCCTTCCAGATCGCACTCGCTTTCCTTTCCATCATTGCTCTCCTTGCTATGGGGAATTAATGCTGCGAGTCGTAATTGTAGACGAAGGCCCTGGCCAGTGCGTTGTGCTACTCACCCGAGAGAGCTCGCAAAGACGCCCTAATCTCACGATTGATACGCGCCGCATCTTGTGACGAAGTGTCAATCAGTTGCACCCAACGGCGATTGTCGGCGTTGAGTTCGGCGTGGCTCAGCAGATAGCAAGCTTGAAGGATGGCCTCGAGAGCATTGCTCAGGTCGTGTGCCAGCGACCGCAACTGTATTACTTTTTCAGGATCCATGCCGGGATTGACCGGCTTGGCCTCGGGCACCGATTTCTGTGGCGTTTTCCTGCGCTGCGACGATCGCATATGATTCGAATGCCTCCATCGAGGTTTGACACCCCTACCTTGCCCTGTAGAATAGATGGCGTAGTCTCTTCCATCAAGGCGGCATCATGCCGCCCCGCAACGCAGTCACTTGCCGAAGTGGCGGAATTGGCAGACGCGCATGGTTCAGGTCCATGTACCCGCAAGGGTGTGGGGGTTCGAGTCCCTTCTTCGGCACCAGCGCTTCTATTCCCTTTCCTCCCAGTAACTTCTTTCTTACGGATATTGCCTTCTTGACCAGCATAGGGCCGAATTCACCGACCCGCAGAGATGGATCGTGGAGCCTTAGATGGCGGGCCGGGTCAAAACGGGTTCGTCAGCGCGCGGCGGATCCGCTCTCCATAGGTGCGCCCCGAGTGCAGGCGTTGGCCCGACCTGAGCTCGATCACATACTGGCCGTGCGTGATTGACCACAGCTGCGCGATTCGTCGGAGGTTCACGATGTGTGATCGATGGACTCGTAGAAAGCGGTTGGAATCGAGTATGCCCTCGAGGGTGTTCATGGGAACGTGCAGCAGGTGGTTTGCCGAGCCAGCATGCAGTCGGACGTAGTTCTGAAAAGCTTCGATCCAGTCCACCTCCTCGACTGGGACAAAGATGGTGCGCTCGCCGGATCGAACTGCGAATCGCTCGAGCTGCCGAGGCGGATTCGCGACGGCATCGAGCATCGCCAGCACTTGCCGCGTGGCCTCATCGTGCGGCGTGCCTCGTAGCCTGCCGATCGCTCGGTCGAATGCGAGCGCGAAGCGCTCCTCGGTGACCGGTTTGAGCAGATAGTCGATCGCCGCGATCTCGAAGGCCCGGATCGCATACTGGTCGTGCGCGGTCACAAAAATTACCGGTGGCATGTGCTCTGCTCCAATGGCGTGGATCACGGCAAAGCCGTTCGTCCGCGGCATCTGCACGTCGAGGAGCACCAGGTCCGGCTTCTGCTCTCGGATTGAGGCGATCGCCTCTCGTCCGTTTCGCGCTTCTGAGACGGATTCAACCTGCGGTTGACGGCTAAGCAACAGCTTCAAACCCTCGCGCGCGAGTGGTTCGTCGTCTACGACGAGAACCCTTATTGGCATGGTTCGCCCTCGGCTGGGAGGGTTCGCATCGGCAATATGAGGGTGACCCGCACGCCTCGACCCGCGGCTTGCTCGACAACGAGACGGGCGTTATCGCCGTACAGGCGCGCCAAGCGGGTTCTCGTATTCGTCAGCCCGATTCCGGAGTGACCAGGCTTGGGGGACAGAAGCCCAGGGCCGTCATCGGACACGACCAGGGAGAGTGAGCCGTTCGCGCTGGTCGCTCCAACTTCAATGGTCACCGCATCCTCGCTCTCGCCGAGGCCGTAGCGGACCGCGTTCTCGACGATCGGCTGCAGCACCATGTGCGGTACGAGGGCGTCGGACAGAGCGGGAGCAGGTGTAATGCATACCTTCAGCCGGTCCTCAAACCGGACTTGCTCGATCGAGAGGTACAGCCGGAGGAATTCCAGCTCGCGCCAAAGCGGCACTTCCTGGGCCTCGACGTCTTCCAGCGTGAGACGAAGTAGATCCCCGAGCTTCTCAACCATCGCTTCCGCCTGCAAAGTTTTCTGCTGCTGGATCAAGACGATGATGGCGCCAAGCGTGTTGAAGAGAAAGTGCGGCTGCAGCTGCATCTTGAGGGCGCTGAGCTGCGCGGTGGCGAGTTGCTTGGCGAGTTCGGACGCCTGTACCTTTAAGTCGAACGCCTCCCGCTCGCGAATCTTGGCGTTTTTTTGCGACCGGTACACAGCCTGCAGCGCGATTACGGCCCCATAGCGGATGACGCCGCCCTGAATCCCAAATGACAGAAACAGCCGAATGCCGGCGGGAATCGAGGGCGGCGTCGCCGCGGGGAAAACGCCGAGCAGCAGCAGCACGGGGACTTCGATCACCGTCGCCAAGACCGAGAAGATCATGCTGAAACCGAGATGCAACCCAGCATTGCTGACGCGTCGCTCGACCGGCCATCGCTTGCCGAGCCACAAGAGCGCCGGCGTGAGCGCAGCGCAAACGTACATTCCGGCCATCCAGCCGACGAACACGTACTTCCAGGCCACGGCCTGGCCGCGATAGAGACGCGGCACTGAGTCCTGGGTAATGTAGAAAAGCCCGGCGATCGTCCAAGCGAGCCAGAGTCCCGCGACGAATCGGATCCGCTGACGCATCCGAGGCGATATCACCGCTTCATTCTGCCATGGGTTGTGGCTCGACCGGGCCAGCTTTTGACGAAGCGGCCCGTCGCGATGACCAAACGGCCGTCGCCGGACCGCCAGTCCAGTTCGGAATAGCCTCAGGGCGGTTCGTCAAAACCACCTTTCGTCTCTGCCGACGATGCGCTAGTATCCGCCTGCGGGTTTGCCTCCCCTTGGCGGCCGGCTCAGAAACCCGCCATGCACTCGTTCCCGGGTGTACCTGACGAGAAGGACGGAGAAATTCAGCATGCCAGTGCCCGCCCTTTCGTTTACCAAGTGCGCCGGGTGTTCTCGTCCCAGCGGGGGCGGGACGAGTTAGAATTTCTGCCGCACCAATGGACTGCATTTCGCATCTGATACCTATCCCGAGATTCAGCTGACTCATCCGAAATGTTAGGCAGGAGAACTCATGGCGTTACCAACGCAGCGACTCGGCCGTTCAGACCTCAACATTACCCGACTCGGTTTTGGAGCATGGGCCATCGGCGGGGGCGGGTGGTACTTCGGTTGGGGGCCACAAGACGACCGGGATTCTCTCGCCGCTATGCGCCGCGCCGTCCAGTTAGGTATCAACTGGATCGACACAGCAGCGGCTTATGGTCTTGGCCATTCCGAGGAACTGGTCGGTCGTTTGTTGCACGAACTGCCCGCCAATGAGCGTCCGTACGTGTTCACAAAATGTGGCGTCGTGTACGAAGGGAGAGATCCCATGGGGCCACCTTTGCGCTCCTTGCGGCCCGAGTCTATCCGCCGTGAATGCGAAGCATCGCTCCGCCGTTTAGGGGTCGAAAGAATTGATCTCTATCAGTTTCATTGGCCCGACCAGACGGACGTACCCATCGAGGATTCCTGGGCCACGATGATAAAGCTCGTCGAAGAAGGGAAGATCCGCGCGGCTGGAGTGTCGAATTTCAATGTTGAGTTGCTCGGCCGCTGCGAAGCCAGCCGCCATGTGGATTCACTCCAGCCACCGTTTTCGTTGATCAATCGTGCTGTTGGCGAAAAGGAGATTCCTTGGTGCGAGGGGTACGGAACCGGCGTGATCTGCTACAGTCCGATGCAGTCCGGCCTTTTGACCGATACCTTTATGGCCTCCCGCATGGCCTCCATTGCGGCGGAGGACTGGCGCCGTCGTTCGCCGGAGTTTAACGAACCAAACCTCAGCCGGAATCTCGCCCTCCGGGATTTGTTACGCCCCGTAGCAGAGCGGCACGATACCTCTGTTTCCTCGGTCGCGCTGGGGTGGGTGCTGGCTTGGCCCGGAGTCACGGGAGCCATCGTTGGTGCCCGCAGCCCGCAGCAGGTGGAAGGTTGGATCGACGCAGCCGGACTCAACTTGGGAGCGCAAGATCTCGACGAAATTGCCAAAGCGCTTCGAAAAACCGGGGCGGGAAGCGGGCCATCGATGCCGGCAGAGATCTCAGCGGAAAAAACGATCTAGCTTCCGTTCAGTCTTCGACGAGCGAAGCCGACCCTTGGTCTCGCAGCCAGGCCATCAAGGCATCTTTACTATTCTGTGGGAGGGCTCTGAACTCCATGCCCGCGAGTCCGTCACAGCCTACCCACTTCAACTGTGCACAGCCCTGGATCGTCGTGCATGCATCGAGATCAAATGAAAATTCCACGAGTGAGTCGGACGGGAGCAGGCATGGAAGGCGCACGGCAAAGCCCCCTTGACTGATATTTTCGACCAAGCCCGAATACTCGATCTCCCCCAAGGTGATAGCCACGGGCAACGTGACGTTGAAGCGCTGATAGCGGCGCCTCTCGGTAAGAATGAGGGACTTGAACGAGCTGATCTTGGTCGCGATGTTCTCGACCGTGAGCGGCTTGGTGAAAAACGCTGTCGCACCGCCCTTGAGAGCAGCGGCCGCTTCGGCATCGTTTTTCATGCACACGAACGCAAAGGCTCGCGCATTCTTGCTCCAGCGCATGCGAATAATCAGGTCAAGCACGGTTGTGAGATCCACATCCAGGATGACACCGTCGACTTTGCGGCTGACAATGAGCTCGCGGGCGGCCTCGAGAGAAGGAGGACACTCGGCCGTTCCCCCGACTTGGTCCATAGCAGATTGAATGATGCCGGCGGTCGATCGGTCACTCGACACCAGAAGGAACTCCAGCGTTGTTGCGGGTGTAGCCATGGGTATTTTTCGGACAATTCTCCGGGTTTGGTCTGCAGGGGAAAAATCGATTTTAGTTCGCTATTGCAGCAGCCATGCGAGTACTTTGGTGCTGTGCTGGCTGATGAGTCGCGAGCTCTCCTGGTTGCTGTTGATTCCATTAGCCGGTGCCTAGCATGCGTCCTGGTTACCGAGATGACCAAAGATTTAGGAGACACGTGGCACGAGAAGCACACCGCTAGAGCGGCTTGGTGAACGCGAAGTCCCAAGAGCTGAAGTGGACCACACACGCGGCTTTTGTCCGCAGAGGTTTCGAAGAAGTGGGATTTCCGCTTTCTAGGAACGCCCAGCCCTTCACTTTACGGTTTGATGTTCGGTGGTTGCCGGTGCTCACAGGCGGCAGCGTTCAGGCAGTCGTCTTTCAAAATCAATCTCTGGACGGGCTGGCCGGCGAGGATGTGGGAGTTCACGATCTCATCCACGTCCGCCAACGTCACGGATCCATACCAAACCGCGTCAGGATAGATCACAAGGTTCGGTCCGTGCTCGCATTGATCTAGACAACCGGCCTGGTTTGCGCGTACTTTGCCCTTTAACCCAAGTTCAGCGAGCCTTTGCTTGAAGCGCTTTTGTAGTTCTGCATTCCCGCTCGGATCGCAGCAACCGCGCGGATGCCCCGCGGGACGTACGTTTCCGCAAATGAAAATGTGCCGCTCGAATTTCGGCATAGACGTACCTTATCAAATTCTAAGTTCTGTCACACCAGGACTCATGAAGTCGCAGGCTTAGCGTGGTTCGCTTGCGCGCCTTAGTGCTGCCCGCGCCAGCAGTCGCGTCGAGTCCAGGGTTGGTAGCGGAGAATTAGCATCGCTCATGATCAGCGGGATCTCGGTACAGCCGAGGACCACCGCATCGCATCCCGTCTGCTTTAGCCGGGAGATTACGCTCTGGTGATATGCGATTGCCTCCGGCTTGAACACGCCGCAAACCAGCTCGTCGAAGATGATGTGGTTGATCTCCTCGCGCTCGGTCGCATTAGGGCGAACGTAGGTGAGCCCGTGGGTCGCGAGCGCCTGAGGATAGACTTCGCTCTCCACCAGCCAGCGTGTTCCAAGCAGGCCCAGGCAGCGAAAGCCGCGACGGACGGCCTCCTCAGCCACCACTTCCGCAATGTGCAGCCACGGGCGCGGTAATCTGGACTGAATGAAAGGAAGCGCCTGGTGAATGGTGTTGTCGGGACAAATCAGGAAATCAGAGCCGGCCTGCTTGAGCTTCTCCGCCGAAACGAGCATCAGTTCTCCAACCGCGCCCCAGTCCTGCTGCTCGATCGCGCGCATGTAGTCGGCAAAGGAATGCGTGTGCATCGAGACCTCGGGATGGCCATACCGTCCCGCAAACTGCTCGCCTTCCAGGCAGATGGTCCGGTAACACAACGCCGCTCCCTCTGCCGAACATCCCACAATGCCGATGTGTTGAAACATGGAGAGATTCTACAGGTAGAGACTTCCGCTGGGGATTGACGCTCGGCAATGCGATCGAGCAGCAGCCTCGCCTGGCAAGCCTGCCCCTCCCTTCCCGATTGCTGGAAGGGCGGGGCAACCCGAGCTGCGCACTTACAGAATTCCTTCCAGTCGAACGTAGCTCGCTTCCATTCCGTGTTCCATACCCGTTGCCAGCATGGCCTCACGGGTCTTCGCATCGGGTAAGGTCATTCGCATCGTCATCAAGGTCCCTGTGCCTTGGGGATCAAATCTCGTTTCGACGTGATTATCCGGCGTGGGATCGGGCAGGTGCATTCGTTCGACGTGGACGATCCTGCTGTAAGGCTCAAGTTCCAGATACTCTCCGGTAAGGTGAAACCCTTGGCCCTTGCCGTTCGACCATTCGAAACGGATCTTGCCACCTGGTTTCGCTTCGTTGATGCACACCGGCATCGTCCAACCCTCGGGACCGAGCATCCACTTTTGGATTAGGGCGGGATCGGTATGGGCGCGATACAACGCTTCTGGAGACGCGGCGAAGCGTCGGGTTACAACAACGTGCTTGTCGCCTTCGGTTTTCAACGTCATTTTGCTCATTTCTTTTCCTTTCCGGATTCGATAGCGGCCAGCACTCTGTCCAGCCGGCGATAGTTTGCCTCGAGGGCTTTGCGCAGCATCGCGAGCCACTCGTCCATGGCGGCGATGCCGGCTCCTTCCAGGCGTCGAGGCCGCTTCGTCCCTTCAACGCGGCTGGCCACAAGGCCTGCTTCTTCAAGCACCCGCAGGTGTTGAGAGATCGCGGGCTGGGTCAGATCGAAAGGCTCTGCGAGTTCATTGACCGTGGCCTCTCCCTTGGCAAGACGGGCCAGGATCGCCCGTCGCGTCGGGTCGCCCAAAGCAGCAAACGCGGCATCGAGGTTCAGCGTGGGGCTCATATATTCAAGAATACTTATATAAGTTTAATGTTATATAGTCAAACGCAAAATTCAGGTTCCAAAACGCAGTGGGGATGGTGCGTTGATTTTGGCAGACGGGGGCCATCGCACCATCACTCTGGAGGCATCCCGACCTGCCACATCCCGTCCCAAATAAAAAGGCCGGGGAATGGTCCCCGGCCATGCTTTTACCCGTGAAACTACTTCGTCCTGCCACCTTCGCCGCCAAGCTTGTCGACGGCTGCGGCTTGCGCTGCGGCCAGACGCG
>Ga0134128_10001567_pt1 | contig 29139 bp, 25 predicted proteins | sample KB31754_FD_96462 | JGI IMG/M metagenome (GOLD analysis project Ga0134128, IMG submission 96462) | Terrestrial soil microbial communities with excess Nitrogen fertilizer from Kellogg Biological Station, Michigan, USA - KB3-175-4 | ecosystem: Environmental > Terrestrial > Soil > Unclassified ... | reverse complement strand
GAACTCGCCCCCAAACCGCTCCGCGCCCACCTTGGTCAGCGCCGCCGTCAACGTCGTCTTGCCGTGATCCACGTGACCGATCGTGCCCACGTTCACGTGCGGCTTCTTGCGCTCGAATTTTTCTTTCGACATGGCTGGCTACCTTTGAATTTCCGATTCAGTCTTGGACGACGATCTGCAACATCAAATTTCTCTGTCCCAAAGAGTGCCAAGGACGCGAAAAACCGATCAAATTTTCTTCTGCTTCTCTTTGCGTGCTTGGCGTCCCTTGCAGACGAATTGCCCTGCAAGCTCTTTCGCAAGTGGTGCTCACGACAGGAATCGAACCTGTGACCTCTTCCTTACCAAGGAAGTGCTCTACCGACTGAGCTACGTGAGCGTTGCTACGGTTGCCGCGGGCAGTTCATGGAGCGGGAGACGGGAATCGAACCCGCACAATCAGCTTGGAAGGCTGAGGTTCTACCATTGAACTACTCCCGCCTTGCAGCGTTTACTGGTGGAGGGAGGTGGATTCGAACCACCGAAGGCGTAAGCCAGCAGATTTACAGTCTGCCCCCGTTGGCCGCTTGGGTATCCCTCCGAATTCTGTACTCAAAGCCGTGACCGATGGAGGAAATCCCGAAGCGCAAGCCAGCAGATGACGTTCACTGTCTGCCCTCGCTGGCCGCTTGGGTATCCCCTCCGAATTCTGTACTCAAAGCCGTGACCAATGAAGGAAACCCGGAAAGCGTAAACCAGCAGATGGCGTTCACTGTCTGCCCTCGCTGGCCGCTTGGGTATCCTCCGAAATTCTTGAAAAACGGAAACAGGAACACTCCGCGCATCCCGGGTGGGCCGCCGAGGTATTCCTCTGCAAAGACCGAACATTTTCGCGAGAATCGGGCGGCAAGTCAATACAAGCCCGGTGTTTGCTCGCCCGGCACCGTCGGTCGGACGACATGTGACGGTTTGTGACCGCACTGGGCACGCTACGCACCCGTATTGAACTGCGAACTCCCGCCCGGTTGCTCTGTGCGGCCAGTCACGATTCGGGGGGCCATTTGCGCCAGATTGCGAATCTGTGATCTGCAACTCAGAAAAATCCCCCAACACGGTTGGCACGCCGATTGCTAGAATCCGCCCCGGCCGAACCCGTGTGGATTCGGCATATCGAGTCCACTCACTTGGGGAATCACATGCAACTGAAGACCGCTTTGCTGGCCGCCGCCCTCGCGACCGCCGGCTTCGCCACGCAATCGTTCGACACCGCGAACGCGGCAACCACCACCACCGTCACCAACAGCATGCCGGTGAAGATCACGATCCAGAACGCCTGCGACGTCAGCACCACCGCGCCGACGACGCTCGATTTCGGCACGCAGGGCCCGCTGATTTCCAACATCGACAACACGTCCAGCATCACCGTGACTTGCACCACCAGCGCGCCTTATAACGTGGGCCTGGATGGCGGCAGCAGCGGCAGCGTAACCGCGCGCACCATGCTCAAAGGCACAACCCCGGTGAACTATGCACTGTATCGCGACGCCAGCCGCACCTTGAACTGGGGTAATACCGTCGGTACCGACACGCTGGCAGGCACGGGCAGCGGCTCGGCCCAGACGCTTACGGTTTATGGTCGTGTGCCGCCGCAGACCACGCCGGCGGCAGGTGTCTACAACGACACGGTCACGGTCTCGGTAACGTACTGAGCAGACGGCAATCATGTCCAAGCAGAACGCGTTGCGCGGCCTGATGGCCGCGCTGCTGATCGCGTGCGGCTCCGCTGGCGCATCAGGTTTGCAGGTGGCGCCCGTAGGTCTCGAGTTCGCTCCGGGCAGCACTGCGCAGGGCGTGTGGTTGACCAACACCGGCAACGATGTGCTGCGTGCGCAGGTACGCGTGTTTCACTGGACGCAAGCCGATGGCAAGGACGTCTTGTCGGCAACACAGTCGCTGATTGCCAGTCCGCCGATGTTGAACCTGCAGCCAGGCGGGCGACAACTGGTGCGGGTGATTCGGGCGGGAGTGCCGGCGAACGGCGCGAGCGAGGATGCGTTTCGTCTGCTCATAGATGAGCTGCCGCAGCCGGAGCAAGAGAAGAGCTCCAGTGTGCGCTACATCCTGCGCTACTCGGTGCCGGCTTTCGTGGAGACAACCGGCTCGATGGATGCGGCGCCTGCGTTGAGTTGGTCATTGTCTCGCACTGGTGATGGTTTCGCGCTGGAAGCGCGCAATACAGGAACGAAACACGCACAACTCAGCGATCTGGTCTTGCAACCTCCGGGCGGCAAGGCGATCGCCCTCTCGAACGGGCTGCTCGGCTATGTGCTGCCCGGTTCAACCATGCGCTGGCCGCTGAAAGTGCCCGCGGCGCAGCTCGGCAACGGCACACTCCTGAAGGTCATGGTCAATGGAAAGCCGGTCGAGCAAACGCTTCCGGGCAACGATTTGCCTCGCTAGCGCATTGCTGGCGCCGACCGTTGCCGTTGCCGCGACCGATTCCGTGCCGGATTCCGGCGCGGCGATGGATTCGTCAGGCATCGCGGTCATCCCTGACGCGTCCACGAACACCGGCGGCAACAGCGCGGGTGAAGACCTTTATCTCGAAGTCGAGCTGAACGGCAACGACAGCCACCAGATCGCCCATTTCGTCCACGAAGGCGAGCATTTTCGCGCCAGCGCCGAAACCTTGCGCAAGCTGGGCTTTCGGTTGCCTGCTGACGCGCCGGAAACGCTGGAACTCGATTCGCTGGCCGGCGTCGCCGTGCATTACGACGAGGCTGCGCAACGTCTGCAAATCACCGCGCCTTTCGACCTGCTCAACCAAAGCGTCGCGGTGCTCAACACGCGCGCCAATCCGATCCCGCATCCGCAAGCTTCGCCCGGGTTGCTGCTGAACTACGACCTGTACGCAACCCGCGACAATGTCGGCGACAACAGCCTGTCCGCATTCACCGAGCTGCGCGCATTCAATGCGTGGGGCGTACTGTCGAACACGGCGCTGTCGCGAGTGAACGATACGCGCAATTCCGGCACGCAGGCCGACAGTGTGCGCCTCGATACGACTTTCAGTCATTCATTCGTGGATTCCGCGCTCACGCTGCGCGTGGGCGATGTGATCACCGGCAGCCTGGACTGGACCCGCGCGACGCGCTTCGGCGGCATCCAGCTGCAACGCAACTTCGCGCTGCAACCGGATCTGGTGACGTTCCCGGTGCCCGCTTTTTATGGCCAGGCCAACCTGCCCTCAACCGTGGATTTGTACGTCAACGGGCTGAAGCAATACAGCAGCGAGGTTCCGGCCGGCCCGTTCCAGTTGAATACCGTGCCCATTGTCAACGGCAACGGTCAGGCGCAAGTGGTGATCACCGACGCGCTCGGACGGCAAAGTTCACTCGCCTTTCCGTTCTACACAGCCAACCAGTTGCTGCGCGGCGGCTTGAGCGATTATTCGCTCGATGCCGGCTTCGTCCGCAAGGATTACGGCATCAATTCCTTCTCTTACGCCAGCGACCCTGCCGTGAGCGGCATCTATCGCTATGGCGTGCGCGACTGGCTGACGGTGGAGGGCCACGCCGAAGCAACCGCCGGACTGAGCAACGCCGGCGTCGGCGCGACAGTCGAAATCGGCCGCGCCGGCATAGTCAACGGGTCTTTCGCCGAGAGCCGCGACCGCGGTGCGACGGGCTCCCAGGCCGAACTCGGCTACAACTGGCGCAACGAGCGTTTCAATTTCTCGCTCGACAGCCTGCGTACGTTCGGCAGCTTTCGCGACGTCGCGTCGCGCTTCGGCCCGCCGCCGCCGCAACGCTCGGATCGCGCGCTGGCCGGCCTCACCATGGGCACTCTGGGAAGCCTCGGCGTCAGCTATGTGAATTTGCAATATCCCGAGCAACCGCGCTCGCGTTTCGCCAGCGCCTTCTATTTCAAATCGCTCGGCAGTCGCGCGTCATTCAATCTCAGCATCAACCAGAACATCGACGACCATAGCGACCGCAGCGTGTTTCTCGGCGTGTCCATCGCGCTCGACCATCACATTTCCGGCAGCATCACGGCACAGCATGATCGCAACGGCAACTTGCTGACCGCTGATGCCAGCAAACCGGTCAACCCGGACGGTGGTTTCGGCTGGCGCGTGCGCGCGCAAACCGGGGAAAACGAAAACGGCGGACAAGCCGAAGTCGGCTACCGCGGCGAGCAAGGCCAGATTCTCGCCGGCGTGCAATCTTTCGCCGGTAGCACGCTTGGCTATGCCGACCTCAGCGGCGCACTGGTATTCATGGACAACCATGTTTTCATCGCGCGACGGATCGACGACGCCTTCGCGGTTGTTTCGACCGATGGCGTTGCCGGCGTTCCGGTCAAACTGGAAAATCGCCCGATCGGCACGACCAATTCAGGTGGCGATCTGCTGGTCACGCCGATCAATGCCTACCAACGCAACAAGCTGTCGATCGATCCAATGCTGTTGCCAGCCGACGTGCATATCGATCGAATCGACGCCGATGTAGTCCCGTCGGATCGCGCCGGCACCTTGGTGAAGTTCGGCATCCAGCCGATCCATGCGGCATCGGTGATCCTGCATGACTCGGCCGGCAAGGTCATCAACGTCGGCAGCGCTGTGACGCTCGGCGGCAGCGACGCGCCGCCGATGGTGGTCGGCTATGACGGCATCGTCTATCTGGAAGGCTTGAGCGGACACAACGTGCTGAAGGTGCAGACCTCGCACGGGACTTGCACCGCCAGTTTCGACTATCACCCCAAGGGCAAGACAGTGCCGATCATCGGGCCGCTGGTCTGCCGCGAGGAGCAACCATGAACCACACACTTCTGCGTTGCTGTGCGGCGCTGCTGCTGATCGGCTTCGGGCTGTTCTGGCACAAGCCGGCGCAGGCGGCGGTGGTCACTTGCACGGCAACGATGAGCAACGTCAACTTCAACGGTGTCGACCCGCAGTCCAGCCAGACCGACATAACCGGCACATTGAACTATTCCTGCACGGACATCGACAACAATCCGCAAACCGTTTCGTTGTGTTTCAACCTGCTGGGGCAGAACACCGATCCGCGGCTGATGAACGACGGCAATGGCGACACGCTGAAGTTCCAGTTGTACACCGATACCGCGCGCACACAGGTATGGGGAAATTCCGGTTTCGGAACGCAGGCACAAGGATTCCTGCTGCAAATCCCGTCCGGAGGAAATGCCCAAGGCACGACGACGATTTACGCACGGGTGCTCGGCGGCCAGACTGCTGCCGTGACGGGCAACTACATCGACACCTTTCCGGCCGGGCAGACGACGTTTACCTTCACGACTCATAATGGCGGTGGCACACCGCCTCCTTCTTGCGCAGCCTCCGGGACGCCTGGCACTTTCAACGGCTTCACCGTAACCGCGAACGTAACCGCGCAGTGCACCGTCAACGCAAGCACGCTTGATTTTGGGCCAGTCGGCCTGCTGACGGCAGCGATTGGCCAAAGTTCGACCGTCAGCGTGCAATGCGCGACAGGCATTGCCTACAACGTCGGGTTGGACGGCGGCCAGAACAGCGGCGGCAACATCAATGCGCGCAAGATGGTGCTGGGCGCCAATTCCGTTGCGTACCAGCTTTACCGGGATTCCGGTCGAACGCAGGTGTGGGGGAATACGGTGGCCACCAACACCGTCGCGGGCACCGGAACCGGCAGCGCGCAGCCCTTCACGGTCTACGGAAATGTTCCGGCGCAAACCACGCCGCCCGCGGGAACCTACCAGGACACCGTGATCGTCAGCGTGACGTATTGATCCGCGCGCCTGTGCTGGGCGGGTGTAAGCGTGCACGATCAAGCGGATCGCGCGCCGAGTACGCGCTGCTTCGCCTCACACGTTGAACCGGAAGTGCAGCACATCGCCTTCCTTGACGATGTAGTCCTTGCCTTCCAGCCGCAGCTTGCCGACTTCTTTCGCACCTGATTCGCCGCGATACCTGATGTAATCGTCGAAGCCAACGGTTTCGGCGCGAATGAATCCGCGCTCAAAATCGGTGTGGATGACACCGGCGGCCTGCGGCGCGGTCGCGCCCTTCTTCACCGTCCAGGCGCGCACTTCCTTTTCGCCCGCGGTGAAATAAGTCTGCAGCCCAAGCAGTTTGTAGGCTGCATTGATCACTCGATTCAAACCGGGTTCGGCAAGGCCCATGTCGTGCAGAAACACCTCGCGATCGGCTGCGTCCAGCTGCGCGAGTTCTTCCTCGATCGCCGCACACACCGGCACCACTTCCGCGCCTTCGGCCTGTGCGCGCTTGCGCACGGCATCCAGATGCGGATTGTTTTCGAAACCGTCCTCGCGGACGTTGGCGATGTACATCAGCGGTTTCATCGTCAGCAGGAACAGGTCGCGCACCAGCGCCTGCTCATCGGCGTCCAGGCCAGCGGAGCGCGCGGGCGTGCCTTGGTCCAGCGCCGCGGAGAGTTTCTGCAACACCGGCTTCTTCGCCTGCGCTTCCTTGTCGTTGGCCTTGGCTGCGCGCTCGGCGCGGTTGAGCGCCTTGTCCACCGATTCCAGATCGGCCAATGCGAGTTCGGTATCGATGGTTTCGATGTCGGCGATCGGATCGATCTTGCCGGCGACATGCACGATGTCGCCGTGCTCGAAACAACGCACTACGTGCGCGATCGCGTCCACCTCGCGGATATGCGCGAGAAATTTGTTGCCCAGGCCTTCGCCTTTCGACGCGCCCGCAACCAGCCCCGCGATGTCCACGAACTCCACAGCGGTCGGGATGATCTTCTGCGGATGCACGATCTCCGCGAGTTGCTGCAGACGCGGATCAGGCACCGGCACCACGCCGACGTTCGGGTCGATGGTGCAGAACGGAAAATTCGCCGCGGCGATACCCGCATTGGTCAGCGCGTTGAAGAGCGTGGACTTGCCGACATTGGGCAGACCGACGATGCCGCATTGGATTGCCATTGAAGCTCCGGGAACCGGTTTGAGAAATGCGCATTGTGGAATACGCAGTGGCGTTAACGAATTCGTCATTCCGGCGAAAGCCGGAATCCATTTTGCTTCCGTTCGGGACAGATGAAACGGGATCCCGGCCTGCGCCGGAATGACGAGCAAAGCGGCTCAGTCGGAGTCCCGAGTCCCGGGTTCCGAATCCCGCGTCGTATGCAGGTTCTTCATCGCCTCATTGAAATCACCGGCAACAATGCGCGGCAATTGGTTCAAGCCGCGCGCGACCGCATCCAGCATCGCTTCCTCGTCGGATTGCGACGGTTTGCCCAACACCCATGGCGTGACGCGATCCTTGTGTCCGGGATGACCAATGCCGATGCGCAGACGATGAAACCGACCGTGCCCGAGGTGCTCGAACAGATCACGCAAGCCATTCTGACCGCCGTGTCCGCCGTCAAACTTCAAGCGCGCGGCGCCCGGCGGCAGATCCAGATCATCGTGCACGACCAGCATTTCCTCGGGCTCGATCTTCCAGTAGCGCAAAGCCGAAGCCACTGCGATGCCACTCTTGTTCATGAAGGTGGTCGGCTTCAGCAGATATACCTGCGCCTGGCCGATGCGCACGCGGCTGGTTTCGGCGTGCAACTTGTTCTCGAAACCGAAGCGCGCGTTGTCGCCCGATGCCAGCGCATCCACGAACCAGAACCCGGCATTGTGCCGGGTGCGCAGGTGTTCGGTTCCGGGGTTGCCCAAACCGACGATCAGGCGAATTTGTGACATAGGGCGAACGGGCTCGGAAGCGAGCAATCATCAGTATCGTCATTCCGGGGCCGTTCCCGATTCATTGGGAACGGAACCCGGAACCCGGTGCCTTTGTTACAACACAGCAAAGTCGCTGGGTTCCTGCTTGCGCCGGAATGACGAACTCCTGTTACTTGCCAAGATCCGCCCTACTTCTCTTCCTTCTTCGCGGCAGGCGCCGGCGCAGCCGCCGTTGGCGCAACCACACCTTCCGCCGGTACCGCGCCTTCGGCGGCCTCTGCCACCGGTTCGGCTTCCTCGCGAATTTCCTGCGCGGTGACCACCGGATGGTCGTGCTCCTTGCCGAGCTTCAATTCCGGAATCTCGACGCCTGCCGGCAGGCTGATGTCGGACATGTGCACGATATCGCCGAGCTGCAGGGCGATCAGGTCGACTTCCAGATGCTCCGGCAGATCCCTCGGCAGGCACGACACTTCGACCTCGGTCATGGCGTGCGATACCACCACCCCCGAAGCCTTGCCGGCCGGCGACTTGTCCTGATTGACGAAGTGCAGCGGCACCCGCACGCGGATCGCCTGATTCTCATTGATGCGCAGGAAGTCCAGGTGCAGCAGTTGCGGTTTGAACGGATGCTTCTGCACGTCGCGCAGCAACACCTTCTGGCGATTGCCGTCGATCAGCAGATCGAGGATCGAGGAGGTGAACCACTCGTTGCGCGCGGCCAGCGCGAGCGTGTTGTGCTCGAACTGGATGTTCTGCGGAGGCGCGCCCGCTCCGTAGACGATTGCGGGCACGTGCCCGGCACGACGCAGGCGGCGGCTCGCACCCTTGCCCTGGTCCGTGCGGCCCTGTGCCGCGATTTCATGGGTCTTTGCCATTGCTTGTTACCTCAGGTTTGCATGATGTCACCTCACGGTGACCTGGAAACTTCCCCGCGACCAGGGAAGTAGTGAAACGGAATGCGAGCCACGAACCTCACCCAATAAGCGAAATCCCCATTGCTCGCTCTTTATTCAATCCACGTACAAACTACTCACCGACTCGCCGAAAGCCATGCGACGCACGGTTTCGGCCAGCAGTTGCGCGACCGAAAGCTGGCGGATCTTGCCGCATCCCCCTGCAGCCTCGCTCAGCGGAATGGTATCGGTGACTACCAGCTCGTCCATCTGCGATTTGGTGATGTTCGCCACCGCCGGACCGGACAGCACCGGATGCGTGCAGTAGGCGACCACTTTTTGCGCGCCGCGGTCCTTCAGCGCCGCGGCCGCCGCGCACAAGGTGCCCGCGGTATCCACGATGTCGTCCACCAGCACGCAAACCTTGCCGTCCACGTCGCCGATGATGTTCATCACCGTGGCTTCGTTGGCGCGCGGACGGCGTTTGTCGATGATCGCCAGATCCGCATCATCCAGTCGTTTCGCCACCGCGCGTGCGCGCACCACGCCGCCCACGTCGGGGCTGACCACGATCAAATTATCCATGCCCTGCGAACGCCAGATGTCGGCCAGCAGCACCGGTGAGGCGTACACGTTGTCCAGCGGGATATCGAAGAAACCCTGAATCTGGTCAGCGTGTATATCCACGGTCAGCACGCGATCAGTGCCGACCACCCCGATCATCTGCGCGGCAACTTTGGCGGTAATCGGCACCCGCCCTGCGCGCAAGCGGCGATCCTGCCGCGCATAACCGAAATACGGAATCACCGCGGTGACACTGGCCGCCGAGGCGCGCTTGAGCGCATCCACCAGCACCAGCAGTTCCATCAGATTCTCCGCGGACGGCGCGCAAGTGGACTGCATCACGAACACGTCCTGCTTGCGCACGTTCTCCTCGATTTCGACCTGCACCTCGCCGTCGGAGAACCTGCCCACCAGCGCCTTGCCGAGCGGCTCGCCCAGGCAATGCGCGACGTCACCCGCCAGTTTGCGGGAAGCATTGCCGCTGAACAGCATCAGGCCGGAAGCCGTGTTCATCTTGAATAATGCCGGTTGTGGGTTGCCACTGCGGGACTCGGGACCAAGATCTTGGGAAATCTACAAATTTGCCGTCATTCCAGTCGCGCCGAGCGCAGAACCCGGAATCCATCTTGATATCGCTCATCCATCCTTGAAAAAGCGGATCGTGGCTGGGGCGGCAGGATTCGAACCTGCGAATGCCGGGATCAAAACCCGGTGCCTTACCACTTGGCGACGCCCCACCAATGATCGAATGCAAACCTCAACAGTCATTCCCGCGCAAGCGGCAATCCAGTGGCGCTCCTTCGCGGCTCCTGCTTCGGGTAAGCGCCTCTTCCAATGGCGAAACATCCACACCACGCGCCACCCAGGCGATGAACTCCCGCGGGCATTTCTCCGCGATCGCGCGCGCTTCCCGTTCGGTTTCGACTTCCAGAAATACCGCGCCGCCAGTGCCGGACAGCCGCGCCGCGCCAAATTGGCCGAGCCAATCCAGCGCCACGGCCACTTGCGGGCAACGCGCCCGCACCACCGGTTCGAAGGCGTTGTCGCGGATTATCCCGGAAACGAAGCCCGGAATTGTCGCCGGGACGGCATTGCGTGTCAATTCAGGAGCTTGGAACAGCGCGCCGGTGGAGACATGGATACCCGCATCGAGCATCACATACCAGCATCGCGGCAGCTCCATTTGCGTCAATTTCTCGCCTATCCCTTCAGCCCAGGCGCTATGCCCGCGCACGAATACCGGCACGTCGGCGCCCAACATCAATCCCAGCCCGGCCAGTTGTTCGCGCGAGCATCGTGTGTGCCATAACTCGTTCAAGGCGAGCAGCACACTCGCCGCGTCCGAACTGCCGCCACCCAAGCCTGCGCCGATGGGGATTTTTTTCTCCACCACAATGTCGGCGCCAAGGCGGGTTCCGGTTGCATGTCGCAACGCGTGTGCGGCGCGCACCGCGAGATCATCATCAGCGCCGATGACATTGGCACCGGCAACGCGGACGATCGCACCATCATCACGCACCCGCAAGCGAATCTCGTCGCCCCAATCCAGCAGGCGAAACACAGTCTGCAAAAGGTGATATCCATCCGCGCGCAGGCCGACGATGCGCAGGAACAGGTTCAACTTGGCCGGCGCGGGCCAGGTGCTCCAGCTATTGGGCTTGATCATCGAGGGCAGAGCGGTTTGCAAAGCGTCGCGAGCGAAGGCAGGTTGCGCGCGGCCGGAGCGTGGCAGCGCCGGAGCGCAGGAACTGGAGTGTACACGTCAGTACATGAGGACGAAGCGGAGCGTTGCGCGATGCGTTGAATCGCGTCGCGTGCCCGGCCGAGCGACCGACCAGGATGGCCGGGCCGGCGCCCGCAATTGTTTTGAATCACTCAAGCACGGCAGATTTGCAGGCTCTCACGGCATCTGCCACGTTTCGATCAACAACCGCACCGAGTACGGTGGCTTGCTCGCGTACACCTTGCGCGGCAGCGGCGGATTGCGATCGGCATACCAGTCGCGGTATTCGACCTTCCAGCCATCCTGCTGCAGCAGCGAGGGCAGCCCGTTTTCGCCGTAGCTCAATTGGGCGGATGAATCCGGCGCGCGCAAGCCGCGCACCCACCAGGTCAATTGCGCGACCGGCATCTGCCAGCCGAACTGATCGGCCAACAGCGCCTGCGCATCGACGCCCTGGATGGGAGATTGATGCACGCCGGTCAGCACCGCGCCTTCGGGGCCGCCCTGCAGGCGCGCCGTCTTGCCGGTCACCGGGGCGCGCAGGATCAGTGAATAGCGATCGCCGTTCTGTTGCCATGAAAGATTGCCGCTGCCGCCATCGTGCCCGTCCGAAACTGCGAAGCGACCTTGCAGGCTCCAGTGTGTTTGCACCCCGAGCCGCTGTTCGCGCGCGGTTTGCGCGGCCAGTTGCGCAGCGGTGCCGCGCGTGCGCACCGGCGCGCATGCGGCCAGTGCGAGCAATGCCGAAGCGACAAGCAGCCGCAGTGCGAAACGCAAGTCGTGGATCACGGATGCAGGCGCTCCATCGCGGCGCGCAGATCCTTGTTGTCGGGATCGAGCTTGCGTACCTCGGCGAACACCGTCCGCGCCGCAGCCGCATTGCCGCGCTTCCACAGCACCTCGCCCAGATGTACGCCGATGTCGGCATCCTTGCTCTTGTCCCAGGCGCGGCGCAGGATTTTCTCCGCGTCATCGAAATGGCCGAGCCGGTATTGCAGCCAGCCCCAGGAATCCATGATCGCCGGCTCATCGGGCTTTGCCGCCAGCGCCTTGCGCAGCAGCTGCGTGGCCTCGTCCAGATGCTGATTGGAATCCGCCAGCGTGTAGCCGAGTGCGTTCATCGCTTCCACGTCGCCGGGCTTCAATGTCAGCAGATGGCGCAGATCCGCCACCGCGGTATTGGTATTGCCGGCTTCGGCCTCGCTCAGCGCCCGGCCGTAGAGCATTTCCGGATCGTCGGGCAAGGCATGCAGCCCGCGACTGAAGGCGGCGATCGCCTGCTCGTCGTTTCCATTCTTCGCATACAACTCGGCATCGAGCTGGTAAGCCGCGCGCAGGTGATCCGGATCATCCGCGTAATCCTGCTGCAATTGCCGGGCGATCTGATGCGCGCGGTCATGATCGCCACTTTTGTCGATCAGTACCGCGCTGCGCGCCTGCGCTTCGAACGCATGCTCGTCGTCATCGGAAACCTGGCTGTACCACTTCAGCGCCTCGCTGTCCTTGTCCAGCAATTCGGCCAGCTGGCCAAGCAGGAACACACTGTCGTCGCGCACCTGCGCCGGTGCCTGCCTCAATTGCGCGTACAGTTTGGCAAGCAGCGCCTTGTCCTTGGCGCGCGCGGCGTAGGCAACGCGCGCCGCCCAGGTTTGCGCATCCTGCGGCCCCAGCGTCAGCACGCGTTCCGCGCCGGCCTTGTCGCCATCCTGATCGAGCAGGCCCGCATAGGCGATGCGCAACTGCGTGTCACCGGGGTTCTTGCCCAGGGCCTGCGCGAACAGTCTTTTCGCGCCGACGCGATCGCCCGCGGACAGCTTCATCTGCGCCGCCCACAGCAGACTGGCTTCGCCGCCGAAGCGCTTGACCGCCGCATCCGCCAGTTGCTGCGCGTAGGCGTGCCGACCCAGTTTTTCGCCGAGCTGGCTGAAAGCGACCCACAATTTTTCGTCAACCGGCAATCGGGATGGGGGGGCCAGCGTCTCAAGCAATATGCCGGCGAGCGCCGGATCGCGCGCCTCGACCAACGCGCGCCCGAACGCACGCCAATCATCGAGATTGTTCGCCGCAAGCAAAATCGCGAACTGCTTCTGCGCTTCGTCGCGATGTCCTTGCAGCATCGCCAGTTGCCCGCGCGCGCCGGCCAATTCGCGAGGCCGAGCACCGAGCGCCTGCCAGCGCTCGATCAGCGCCGGGGCGACTTTTTCGTTTTGCAGGGCGAGATTCAGCTCGACGGCGCGTTGCACGATCTTGGGATCATTCGAAGCAGAAGCCGCCTGCGCGTAGTCCGCCGCGGCGGTTTTCGGATCGTCGTGCTGCAGGGCGAACTCTGCGGCCAATACCAGCGCAGCGGCATCCTGGCCGGGTTGCGCGGGAAGCTCCAGCGTGGCCAGAGGTTGCTGCAGCCGCGCGGCGGCCTCATTGTGTCGCGGCGCCGAGGCGCAGGCGCTCAGCACGAGTGTGCCGACAGCCAGCAGCAAAGCGCTAAGCCGGTGTTTCAGCTTGAACTTGGCCTGACGCATACGCACACTATGCCCTTCCATTTGCGTTTCCTGAGGCGACAGCTTAACGCGTCGCGTCGAACCCTCCCATGCCCCTGATCGCCCTCGGCTTGAATCATCTGACCGCGCCCGTTGCCCTGCGCGAGCAGGTGGCGTTCGACGAAGGGAACACCGCGCCTGCGCTGGCCGATCTCGCCGCACAGAACGGCGTGGACGAGGCGCTGATCCTGTCAACCTGCAACCGCACCGAGTTGTACTGCAATGTCAGTGAAGGCGCGGAGGATGCGCCGCTGCAATGGTTGCATCGGCATCATCGATTGACACCCGGGCGCCTGGACGAGTTTCTCTACCGGCATGATGAGGACGCGGCGGTGCGCCACATGTTCCGCGTCGCGACCGGACTGGATTCCATGGTGCTGGGCGAACCGCAGATTCTCGGTCAGGTGAAGGATGCCTGGCGCGTGGCGCACGAAGCCGGCACGCTGCACGCGCCGATGGATCGCCTGCTGCAGAACGCGTTCGCGGTGGCCAAGCGCGTGCGTACCGATACACGCATCGGAGCCGCGCCGGTATCGGTGGCCTACACTGCGGTGCGGCTGGTCGAGCGCGCGTTCACCGACCTGCAACAAGCCTGCGTGCTGCTGATCGGCGCTGGCGAAACCATCGAGCTTGCGGCGCGGCATCTTATCGAACGAAGCGTGCGCCGGTTGATCGTCGCCAACCGCACCGCCGAAAACGCGCAGGCGCTCGCCAAGCGCTTCGGCGGTTATGCGATCGCGCTGGCCGATCTGCCGCAGCACCTGGCCGAAGCCGATATCGTGCTCGCGGCCACCGCCAGCCGCGAACCGGTGCTGACCCGCGCCATGCTGGAAACCGCGCTCAAGGCGCGCCGCCGCCGGCCGATGTTCCTGCTGGATCTCGCTGTGCCGCGCGACATCGAAGCCAGCGCGGTGCAATTGCCGGATGTGTTCCTGTACACCATCGATGATCTCAAGCAGGTGATCGACAGCAGCCAACGCTCGCGCGAGAACGCGGCGCACGACGCCGAGGCGATCATCGAATTGCAGGTGGAACGCTACCTCGCCTGGCGGCGCGCCATCGCGCTGGACCAGCCATTGCGGACACTGCGCGCGGATGCCGAAGCCCAGCGCGATGCGGTACTTGCGCGCGCGCGGGAAATGCTCGCGGCCGGCCGGCCGCCGCAGGAGGCGCTGGAATATCTGGCGCACACACTCACCGGCAAGCTGCTGCACGCGCCCAGCGTGCGCCTGCGCGAAGCCGCGCAATCCGGCGATAGCGCGCTGCTCGACGCCGCCGCGCGCTTGTTCGGCGACGGCGGCTCCAATCCATGATGGCAAGCGCATGAATCCCGCCCTGCGCCGCCGATTGGAGCGGCTGCTCGAACGCCACGAGGAAATCGGCGTCCTGCTGAATCAGCCGGAGATCGCGGTAGACCCCGCGCGCTTCCGCGAACTTTCGCGCGAATACGCGCAACTGCAACCGGTGGCTTCCACGCTGAAACGCAGCGAACGCGCCGCGCGCGAGCTGGAGCATGCGCGCGCGATGTTGAACGACCCGGACATGCGCGAGCTGGCGCGCGAAGAAGTCGCCGGGCTGGAATCGACCGCGCGGGATCTGGATGCGGAACTGCAGCGCCTGCTGATTCCGCCCGACCCGCGAGACGAGGCCAACCTTTATCTGGAAGTGCGCGCCGGCACCGGCGGCGATGAAGCCGCGCTGTTCGCGGGCGATCTGTTGCGCATGTATCTGCGCTACGCGGAACGACAAGGCTGGCGGACCGAACTATTGTCCGAACACCAAGGCGAGCATGGCGGCTACAAGGAAGCGGTCGCGCGGGTCGAAGGTCGCGGCGCCTATTCCAGGCTGAAATTCGAATCCGGCACCCACCGCGTGCAGCGCGTGCCGGTGACGGAAGCGTCCGGGCGCATCCATACTTCCGCCGCGACCGTGGCGATCCTGCCGGAGCTGGACGAAATCGAGGATATGGAGATCAACCCCGCCGACCTGAAAGTGGATACCTATCGCGCCTCCGGCGCCGGCGGCCAGCACGTCAACAAGACCGATTCCGCGATCCGCATCACCCACCTGCCATCGGGCATCGTGGTCGAATGCCAGGAAGAACGCAGCCAGCACAAGAATCGCGCGCGCGCGATGAGCCTGCTGAAGGCGCGACTGCTGGACCAGCGCCGCAGCGAGCAGACCCGCGCACAGGCCGAATCGCGCAAGTTGCAGGTCGGCTCCGGCGACCGCAGCCAGCGCATCCGCACCTACAATTTCCCGCAGGGACGCGTCACCGATCACCGCATCAACGTCACCCTGCATCAGTTGCCGCAAATTCTGGACGGCGATCTGGAGGAACTGATCGCCGCGTTGCAACGAGAAGCCCAAGCCGAAGCGCTGGCCGCGCTGGCAGGTTCCGCATGAACGCTGTCGCAAACGATATCGAGGATATTGCAGCGCTTATCCAACGCGGCGATCTGGCCGGCGCGGAGGCACACGCGCGCGCCGCGCGCGAGGCCAAGCCCGGCGATGGGGAAACCGCGCGCCTGCACGGTGTGGCATTGCTGATGCTCGGTCGCCCGCGGGACGCGCGTGCCGCGTTTGAACGCGCGATCGAACTGGCGCCGCATGCCTTTCCCGCGTACTGCAATCTCTCCAGCGCATTGCTGGCACTGAACGACGCGCCGGCAGCGGTGCGTGCGGTCGAGCGCGCGCTGGGCGCGATGCCGGCCAACCCGATGTTGTGGAACGCGCTGGCCAATGCGTGCCGCGCCAGTGGCGACCACTTGCGCGCACGCAATGTCTATCGCGCGGCACTGAGCGATGCGCCCGGCGATATCGGCCTGCTGCTGAACCTGGCCGCCACCGAAATGACACTGGGTGAACTGGCCGAAGCGGAGCATCTGGCGCGGCTGGTGCTGGCGCGCGCGCAGGCGCCGCAGGCGTGGCTGCTGCTCGGCCATATCTTCAAGACCAGGCGCGAGTTTGCCAAAGCGCACGATGCCTACACGCGCGGTGCGGCGCTGGCGCCGAACGATGCGATGTTCCCGCATCACTGCGGGCTGGTGGATGAAGATCAGCACCGCTACGAAGCCGCGATCGTCGAATACACGCGCGCACTGAAGCTCAACCCCGATCTGGTTCCTTCCATCGCGCAACTGGCTTTCGTGAAGCGACGCGCGCACGACTGGCGAGGGCTGGATGCACTGGCCGCGCGATTGCGCGAGGAAGTCGCGCGCGGCAATCCGGACGTCGCGCCGTTCTCGCTGCTGGCCGAAAACGTCAGCGCGGCCGAGCAACTGGCCTGCGGACGCGCGCAAGCACAACGCACGATCGCGCGCACCGGTGGTGCACGCATGTCGCCGCCGCCACCCAAAACCGCGGGTGCACCATTGCGGGTGGGCTTTGTCAGCGCCGGTTTCCATGCGCACGCCACCGCGTTGCTGGTGGTGGCGATGTTCGAGGAACTCGCCAAGCTCGATCTGGAAATACATTTGTTCGCCACCAGCCCGGAAGACAAAAGTCCGGTGCGCCGCCGCCTGCGCGCCCTGGCCAAGGATTTCCAGGATGTCTCCACGCAGACACCGTTCGAGATTGCGCACCGAGTGCGCTCGGCCGGGATCGACGTCCTGATCGACCTGGACGTCTGGTGCGGCGGTGGTGTGCCGGCGACTTTCGCGTTGCGGCCGGCGCCAATCCAGGTCAACTGGCTGGGCTATCCCGGCAGTTCGGGTGCGGAGTTCTACGACTACATCATCGCCGACCACTTCGTGCTGCCGGAAGGTTTGCGTCCGCATTTCTCCGAGAAAGTGGCCTGGCTGCCGCGCTGCTATCAACCCACCGACCCCACCCGCGAACTGCACGAACCGCCGCCGCGCAGCGCGTTCCATTTGCCGGAACATGGCGTGGTGTTCGCAAGTTTCAACAACAGCTGGAAGTTGAACGCGACGAGCCTGGCGCGCATGTGCGCGGTGTTGCGCGAAGTGCCCGGCAGCGTGCTGTGGCTGCTGGATGCCGGGCGCGACGCCGATGCGCGCTTGCGCGCGGCCGCGCAGGGCTTCGGCGTGGATCCGCAACGGCTGGTGTTCTCGCCCAAGCTGCCGCACGTGCAGCATCTGGCGCGACACGCATTGGCCGATCTGTTCCTCGACACGCATCCTTACAACGCGCACACCACCGCGTCCGACGCGCTATGGGCGGGGTGTCCGGTGCTGACCCGTCCCGGCGACACCTTCGCCTCACGCGTGGCCGGCAGTCTCAATCACTTCCTGCACATGCAAAGCTTGAACATGCGCGACGATGCTGCCTTCATCCGGCAGGCGATCCAGCTCGCACGCGACCCCGGCGCGCTGGCAGCGTTGCGGATCCGCATCCAGCGGCGCAAGCGCGAAACGGATTTGTTCGACATGCGCCGCTACGCGCGCGATTTCGCCGCCCTGCTGCATGCGATGGCGCAACGCAGACGGGCGGGGCTGGGGCCGGAAGACATGGATGGCACTGACCTCCATGCCGCCTCGTCGAGTTGATGTCATGAGCGCGAAAGCCGAATTCGTGCCCCTGAATCTGTGCGTGCTGACGGTGTCGGATACGCGCACGCGCGACAACGATACTTCTGGTGATTATCTTTGCGGCGCCCTGATTGAAGCCGGGCATCATCTGCACGAACGCAAGCTCGTGCGCGACGATCGCTACACGATCCGCGCGATCGTCGCGGCGTGGATCGCGGACGCGGATATTCACGGCGTGCTGATCACCGGCGGCACCGGTTTCACCGGCCGCGATTCCACGCCCGAAGCCGTGCGGCCATTGCTCGACAAGGAGATGCCGGGTTTCGGCGAGATGTTCCGGGTGTTGAGTTTCGACGAGATCGGCACGGCCACGTTGCAGTCGCGCGCGTTCGCCGGACTGTCCAATCACACCTTCGTGTTCTGTTTGCCGGGTTCAACCTCGGCCTGCAAAACGGCGTGGGAAAAACTGCTGCGGGCGCAACTGGACGCGCGCACAAGACCGTGCAATTTGGCGGGGCTGCTGCCGCGATTGTCCGAACGTTGAGGGGCTGGCGCGCTGCGCCAACTCGTCTGTTGCCGGCGACAATTTCGACTAGACGGCGCTTCGGGCCGGTCGCGCGCAGGGCGCGCTCCTGCCAAGCAGGCATCAAGCGGCTGTGAAGCCGCGCTTGGTTTGCTCCGGCATTATCTCGCGTGACGCGCTCCTGCCACGCATGCATCCAGCGGTTCTTCAAGCGGTTGTGAACCCGCGCAAGTTTTGCTCCGGCATTATCTCGCGCGTGACGCGCTCCACCCGCGCCGCCGACGGCCCCCGCTGCAGCCAGCGTTCCAGCTCGTCGAGCGAATCCCTCGAGCCGCATGCCAATACCTCGACGCTTCCATCGCTCAAGTTCTTCGCATGGCCGCTGACGCCCAGCTTCAGCGCCTGCTCGCGCGCGGAGGCGCGGAAGAACACGCCCTGCACGCGGCCGCGAATGACGAAGCGCGCGCAAGCCATCATTGCTCTCCCCGCGCGGTGAACAAGGCCGCCAGCGGCACTGCCAGGTTTTCGCGCAAGGCCTCGCTTGCCGCCACGATCGCCAGTCGCGCCGGCTCGGCCAGCCCGATCAATGCGTGTTGCATCGCGGCCTCATTCAGCGGCAAGCGGTAGCGACCGGCGCGATACAGGTCGGCGATATCGGCGGTCGCCAAATCGCGCGAGAGCACCCATTCGCCCGCTTCGGCGCGGGTCAGCAAACCGGCGGCATGCAGATCGCCGAGATAGCGCTGCAACAGATCGTCGGCGAGAAACCGCTCGCGCTTGCACAGATCCTCGCTATGCAACCCCTTGCCCTCGCGTTGCGCGGCGGCGAAATGCTGCAGTACGCGCAGCAGGCCGATGAACTCGCAACCCGCCGGCAGGCGATCGTGCAGCGGGCGATATTCGAATGCGGCCATTGCCGCTGCCAGCGATGCGCCCAGCAATACGATCACCCAGGAAAAATACAGCCACATCAGGAACAGCGGCGCCGCCGCCAGCGCACCATATATCTGCTGATACGAAGGCACGTTGCTGACGTAAATCGCGAACAGTACGCGCGCAATCTGGAACAGTATCGCGGCAATCACGGCGGCGATCCCGGCGTGGCGAAACGCGACGGTGCGATTGGGCACCAGCATGTACATTCCCAGCAGGACCAGCCAGGTCAACACGAATGGCAGAGCCGCCAGCAGATAGCCCGCCAGCCCCGAGGGTTGCGCGGCATCCGGCCCGGTCGTGGCGAAACGCGATACCAGCACCAGCGCGGCGATCACCAGCAACGGACCGATTGTCAATGCGGCCCAGTACAACAACAGCCGCGAGCCACGGCTGCGTCGGGTCTGGACGCGCCAGATGCGGTTGAAGCGATCCTCGATGCTGGCCATCATCATCAGTGCGCTGACCAGCAGGAACAGCAGGCCCAGCGCGGTCAGCTTGCTGGCATTGTCGGCGAATTGCAGAAGATAACTCTGGACCGTGCTGCCGGCCGCGGGCACGAAATTGCTGAAGATGAAATCGGTGAGGCGATCGCGCCAGTTCGCAAACACCGGAAACGCGGACACGATGGCGATCACCGCGGTGAGCAGCGGCACGATCGCAAACAGCGTGGTGTAGGACAGAGCGCCGGCGGTCTCGAAGCACTTGTCATCCAGAAACCGCTGCCACAGGAAACCCGCGAAGGCGCGCAGGCGTTCGCGGTCGATGCGCTGATGGAGAAGAGTCAGTGGCGCCACGCGAAGAGAGTAGCCCAAGCGATGGCGCGACTGAAGTGAAGGCGCCCGCTACACTGCGCCGCCATGAGCACGGAAATCCTGGTGCTGTACTACAGCCGCGGCGGGCACACCGCGCAATTGGCGCGGCTGATCGCACGCGGCGTCGAGGAAGTGGACGGGGTGCGCGCGCGGCTGCGGCAGGTGCCGCCGGTGGCGCCGGTAACGCAGACCGCCCAGTTGCCCGTGCCCGACGAAGGCGCGCCCTACGTGGAGCTGCGCGACCTGTCCGAATGCGCGGGCCTGATCCTCGGCAGCCCCACCCGCTTCGGCAACATGGCCTCGCCGCTGAAACACTTCATCGATTCAACCATTGCCGAATGGGCGTCCGGCGCGCTGGTCGACAAACCGTGCGCGGTATTCACCTCCACCGCGACGATGCACGGCGGCCAGGAGACCACATTGGTCTCGATGCTGCTGCCGCTGCTGCATCACGGCATGATCGCTCTCGGCATTCCCTACACCGAACCCGCCTTGAACAACACGCGCAGCGGCGGCACGCCCTACGGTTTGAGCCACGTCGCCGGCTTGAACGGAGAGAACCCGGTCAGCGAACACGAACGCGAACTGGCGCGCGTGCTGGGGGCGCGGGTGGCGAAGCTCGCGCGGCGGTTGGCGGTTTGCCCATGAACATCAAGCTGGCGCAGCGGATCGGTTGCGGCGCGTGGGTCGCACTGGCTGCATTGCAGGTTGTCTGGCACGCGTGGTGGCTGCCGCCGCAGCGCATGCCGACCGCGATCGCGCTACTGATCGCGCTGTTGCCGCTGGCGCTGCCGCTGTTCTACTGGCGTGTACCGCAACGCGCACTGCTCGCCGCCGGCATGGTCGCGCTGTTCTATTTCTGCCATGGCGTGGCCGAGGCGTGGAGCGCGCCGCTCGAACGTGCGCCGGCACTGATCGAGATCGCGCTGGCGCTGCTGCTGATCGGATCCCTGGCGCGCAAGCCGCGGAAAAAACATCAGGTATCCGCCTGAAAAGCCCTCGCGGCTCCGGTGAAGCGGGATGCCAAGAGCCCGGTTGGCCTGAGCGCCGGCCCCGCGAGCCAACGACGGATGCACATGGCAACGGGTGAGGCTCCGGACTTGCGCACCTTCTCCATCCGTCGGAGAGTGTGTGCTTCAGGATTCCGAACCCTCACCCCAGCCCCTCGCGAGCGGGGGTGAACTCAAAGGCGGGGCAGCCATGTCCTTCATCCAATCCGCGCCGCAACTCGGCAACCAGTACCGCGAGGATCGCGTGCTGCGTTCGTACCTGCGCCGGGTGCTGCCGCCGCCGCAGTTGCACGCGGCCGAAGGCGGGCTGGATGCGTTGGGCGAGCACGCCGCGCACGCGTGGCAGCGGCGCACCCGCAGCTCGCGCGAGGAGCCCGCGCTCACGCGCTGGGATGCCTGGGGCAAACGCGTGGACCGCATCGAGTTGACCCGCGTCTGGCGCGAAGGCCCCGGCATCGCCGCGCGGCACGGCTTGATCGCCACCGGCCACGACTCCGCGTTGAGCGCGCACGCGCGCGTGCAACAGTTTGCGCTGGCATATCTGTATCACGTTGCCAGCGAGTTCTACAGCTGCCCGCTGGCGATGACCGACGGCGTCGCCACCGCGCTGAAAGCGGCCAATGATCGCGGCTTGAACGAGCGCGCCCTGCCGCATTTCCTGTCGCGCGATCCGGCAAAATTCTGGATCGCCGGGCAGTGGATGACGGAAACCGTCGGCGGCTCGGATGTCGGTAATACCGAGACCATCGCGCATCGCGACGAGCACGGCGGCTGGCGACTGTCCGGGCGCAAATGGTTCACCTCGGCGATCAATGCCGATGCCGCGCTCGCCCTGGCGCGTCCGGAGGGAAATCCGCCCGGCAGCGAGGGACTGGCACTGTTCTATGTCGAAACGCGCGATGCGGAAGGCCGCTGGAACGGCATCCATATTGACCGGCTCAAGGACAAGCTCGGCACGCGCGAATTGCCCACCGCGGAGATCCATCTGCACGGCGCGGTCGCGTCGCTGGTCGGCGAACCCGCGCACGGCGTGCGCGCGGTGGTGCCGGTGCTGCAAATCACACGGCTGTGGAATTCGATCGGCGCACTGGCGACCATGCGCCGCTGCATCGCGCTGACCCGCGACTACTCGCAGCGGCGCATTGCGTTCGGACGCCCGCTGATCGAGCAGCCGCTGTACGCGGACATGCTGGCCTCACTGCAGGCGGAGTTCGAGGCGGCGTTCCATCTGGTTTTTCATGTCGCCGAATTGCTGGGCCGCATCCAGGCCAATCAGGCCGACGAACACCAGCAGCAGTTGTTTCGCGTGTTGACACCGCTGGCGAAACTGTGGACCGGCAAACTCAGCGTGCGGATCGCCTCGGAAACCGTGGAAGCCTTTGGGGGCATGGGTTATCTGGAGGACAGCGGAATCCCCCAACTGCTGCGCGACGCGCAGGTGTTTCCGATCTGGGAAGGCGCCAGCAACGTGCAGGCGCTGGATGCGCTGCAAGCGCTGGCGAAACATGGCAGCACGCCGCTGCGCAACGCGCAACGCGCGTTGCTGGCGCAAGTGCATGGCGAGGACTTCGCGGCCGCAGCCAAGCTGGCTCAGGAAGCCGTCGCGACCGCCGATGCGCGCCTGCGCTCGCATACCGCGCAGGGCAACGGCGAGGCCGGCGCACGTGGCCTGGCGCTCACCTATGTGCGCGCGTTCGCCGCCGCCTTGCTGGCGCGACACGCCGACTGGTCGCTGCGCGCGCAGGCCGACCCGCGTCCGCTGGCAGCGTTGCGGCGATTCTGTGCGCATGGGCTCGTCCGCCTGCAGGCCGGCGCGCAGACCGACGCGCGTGCGCTGGCGACGGATTTGTACGCGTAAACCCCGTTTGCTGCGCGCAACTGCTACCGGGCTTCGACCGTGCCAACGTGGAGCCGCGCATAAAACGCCGCGATGTAATCATCGAGCGTGCGCGCCGCGATCGCCTCGCGCAATTCGCGCATCAGGCGCAGATAGAAATGCAGGTTGTGGAGGGTCGCGAGCTGGCAACCAAGTATCTCGTTGCAGCGATCCAGGTGCCGCAGGTACGCGCGCGAAAATCCATTCGCGCACGCGTAGCACTCGCAGCCTTGCTCGATCACGCGGGTGTCCTGCGCGTATTTGGCATTGCGGATGCGCAACGTGCCGGTGCGCGTGAACAGAAAACCGTTGCGTGCGTTGCGGGTAGGCATCACGCAATCGAACATGTCGACGCCGCGCCGCACCGCCTCGACGATATCCTGCGGCCGGCCCACCCCCATCAGATAACGCGGGCGATCCGCTGGCAACACCGGCACGGTCGCATCCAGCGTGGCGTTGCGCTGGCTTTCCGATTCACCGACCGCCAGCCCGCCGATCGCGTAGCCATCGAAGCCGATCTCCAGCAGTCCGCGCGCGGAATGTTCGCGCAACTCCGGATGCACGCCGCCCTGCACGATCCCGAACAGGGCGTTGCGGTTGTGCAGATCGTCATGCGTTCGTCGTGAACGTGCCGCCCAGCGCAGCGATAATTCCATCGAATCCCGCACGCGTGCGACCGGCACCGGCTCGCCGTCGCCCAGCACCGGCGGGCAATCGTCGAACACCATCACGATGTCGGAATCCAGCACATGCTGGATGCGCATGGATTCCTCCGGCGAGAGGAACACGCGCGCACCATCCACCGGCGAAGCAAAGGCCACGCCCTCCTCGCTCAGTTTGCGCATCGTGCTGAGCGAGAACACCTGGAATCCGCCGGAATCGGTGAGGATCAGCCCGCTCCAGCCGATGAAGCGATGCAGGCCGCCGAAGCGTGCGATCACGTCCAGTCCCGGCCGCAGCCACAGGTGAAAGGTATTGCCGAGGATGATCTGCGCGCCGACATCGCGCAGGTCGCGCGGCGTCATCGCCTTGACCGACCCGTAGGTGCCGACCGGCATGAAACATGGCGTGTCGATCGTGCCGCGCGGCAGCGTGATGCGTGCGCGTCGCGCGGCGCCGTCGCTTGCCAGCAGTTCGAACTGCAGTGCGCTCATGCGGTCTTTCGCCTTGCCAGGATCAGCATCGCATCTCCATATGAGAAGAATCTGTAGCGTTGCGCGACTGCATGTCGATAAGCATCGAGGATCAATTCGCGGCCGGCCAACGCCGAGACCAGCATCAGCAGCGTGGATTCGGGCAGATGGAAATTGGTGATCAGCGCGTCCACGCTTTCGATTCGGTAACCGGGCACGATGAAGATGCGCGTCTCGCCGGCGAACGGCTTCAATTCACCACCGGCCCGCGCGGCTTCCAGCGCGCGCACCACCGTGGTGCCGACCGCGATCACGCGCCCTCCGCGCGCGCGCGTTGCGCGAATCTTCTCGACCAGTTCGGCGCCGACATTCAACCACTCGCGGTGCATCACGTGGTCCTCCACGCGTTCGCTGCGCAGCGGCTGGAAGGTGCCGGCGCCCACGTGCAGGGTGACGTAACCGAATTCCACGCCGCGGTGGCGCAATTGGTCCAGCAAAGGCTGATCGAAGTGCAATCCTGCGGTGGGCGCGGCGACCGCGCCGGGCTCGCGCGCGTACACCGTCTGATAACGTTCGCTGTCGGCGGGCTCCGCTTCGCGCGCGATGTACGGCGGCAGCGGCATGCGGCCCAGCCGCGCCAGCAATTTCTCCAGCGGCTCGGCGCTCTCAAAGGCCAGCTCGAAAAATGCGCCATCGCGCCCGAGCACACGCACGCGCGTGCCGTCGTCCAGCAGAATGTGCGCGCCCTCGCGTGGCTTCTTGCTGACGCCCAATTGCGCGCTCGCGGTGTGCGCACCGGTGATCCGCTCCAGCAGGATTTCCACCGCGCCGCCGGATTTCTTGCGTCCGAACAGGCGCGCCGGCAGCACACGGGTATCGTTGAACACCAGCAGGTCGCCCGCGTGCAGCAGTTGCGGCAGCGCACGAAAATCGCGGTCTTCCCGGCTGGCGCGCGCGACATCGAGCACCAGCAGCCGGCTGGCGCTGCGTTCCGGCAGCGGCGCCTGCGCAATCAGTTCACTCGGCAGGTCGTAGTGGAAGTCGGATTTTTTCAAGGTGGTGAGTCGATTTCCGGAATTCGTGGGCATGGCGATCCGCTACGTCATTCCGGAGCACGGGAATGACGGCGCCTTCATGCGGGTTGCGGCAATCGCGATCCGCGATTATCGCCGATTCGCGCCGCGGTCAGAGAAGAACGTATGATGTTTTCTCGATCATGCAGCACGGAGGCTGGCATGCGCTCTACCGGGAAGAGGTGGCTGATCCGGGCCGCCATCTGCGTCATGAGCATCATCGCCACGATCGCGGTGGTGCTGGCGGTGGTGAATCTCGCACCGCGGGAAGTGCTGCTCGACCGCGATATCCACCACGCCAGCCCGGTAGTCAGCGCGCAGTTCCACTATGAAGTTTCGAACCTGCCGGGGCCAACCGTGCTGGACGGCAACCGCATTACCGAATTGCAGAACGGCGCGGAATCCTTCCCGGCGATGCTGGCGGCGATCCGTTCGGCCAGGAAATCGGTGGATTTCGAAACCTATGTGGAATGGTCCGGTTTCGTCAGCCGCGAGTTCGTGCGCGCCTTGTCTGACCGCGCGCGCACCGGCGTTCCGGTGCATGTCATGGTGGACGCAGTCGGAGGTGCCAGGATGGCAGACGACAGCGTCGCCGAACTGCGCAAGGCCGGCGTGCAGTTCCACTATTTCCATCCGCTGCACTGGTACACGCTGGATCGGCTCAACAACCGCGATCACCGCAAGTTGCTGATCGTCGATGGCCGGGTGGGCTTCACGGGCGGCATCGGTATCGCCGACGAGTGGTCGGGCGATGCGCAGCGCGCGGATCACTGGCGCGACATGCAGTTCCAGGTGCAAGGGCCGGTAGTCGCGCAGATGCAGGCGGTGTTCGAGAGCAACTGGATCGTCACTACCGGGCACGTGCTGCTCGGTCCTGATTATTTTCCGAAGCTGCCGGCGGTCGGCACCGCCGCGGCGCAGGTGTTCGCGAGTTCGCCGGACAATGGCAGCGAGAACATGCAGCTGATGTATCTATTGGCGATCTCGGCGGCGAACCGGTCGATTGATCTGGAAGCGGCCTACTTCATCCCCGGATCACTGATCGGCAAGGCGCTGAAGGCGGCGCTGCGGCGCGGCGTGCGGGTGCGCATCATCGTGCCGGGTCCGCATGTGGACAGCCATATCGTCCACGACGCCTCGCAGGCGGAATGGGGCACGATGATGGCCGCGGGCGCACATATCTATCGCTACCAGCCCAGCCTGTTCCACTGTAAAATGATGATCGTGGACGGCTATCTCACGATGATCGGCTCGGCCAATTTCGATGAGCGTTCGTTCAAGCTCAACGACGAAGCCAATCTCAACGTGTACGACCGCAATTTCGCCGTGCACATGACGCAGATCTTCGAGCAGGATCTGAGCCACTCGCGCGAGACCGACATCGAGGAATGGCGCAACCGGCCCTGGTTGCGCAAGGCCGAGGATTGGCTGTCGTCGTTGACGTCCTCGCAACTTTGGGAACGCTGGCCCGGATGAACAAGCGATGCCATTCAAGGCATCGCGTAAACGCACCTGTCTACAACCACCCCTTCTGTCTGGCCAGCCGGTACGCCTCGATGCGGTTGCCGACGCCAAGTTTGCCGATTGCTTCGGACAGGTAATTGCGCACCGTACCGTGCGACAGGCTCAATTTCTGCGCGATGTCGCCGGCGCTCTGTCCTTCTCCGGCCAGACGCAACACCTGACGTTCGCGGTCGTTGAGAGGATCGGCTTGCCCCCAGGCTTCCAACGCAAGGTGCGGATCGATCGCGCGGCCGCCGCGATGCACCGTGCGCACCGCTTCGGCCAGTTGCTCGGCCGGCGCATCTTTCAACAGATAACCGCCGACCCCCGCTTCCAGCGCGCGGCGCAAATAGCCCGGGCGCGCGAAGGTGGTGACGATGATCACCTTCATCGGCAATTCGTGGCGCTGGATGCGCTGTGCCAGTTCCAGCCCGGTGAGGCCGGGCATTTCGATGTCGGAGATCAGCACGTCCGGCTTCAGCCGCTGAAGTTCGCGCCAGGCGGTTTCGCCATCCGGCGCGCTACCCAGCACATCGATGTCGGATTCCAGTGCGAGCAGCGCGGCCAGTGCGCCGCGCAGCATCGCCTGATCCTCCGCGAGCAGAACGCGGATCATGCGTGTCTCAGCGTTGCCGCGACCAGCGCAGGCGCGAGCTGTGCCGGCTTCGTGGCGAGCACGGCTTCCGCAGCCGGCAGCGGCAAGGCGATGTTCAACTCGGTCCCCTGTCCACGCTCGGAGCGGATCGCGATGCTGCCGCCCAGCGCTTCGATGCGTTCGCGCATGCCGGTGAGCCCGTTGCCGTGCGCGCCGATGCCGCCGCGACCGTCGTCGCGCACGCGCAGGATAACGCGGCCATTTTCGCTCGCAACGTCCACTTCGGCATGGGCGGCGCGCGCGTGGCGCTGGATGTTGGTGACCGCTTCGCGCAGCACCAGCGCGAGCGTGGTCTCAACTTCCGCCGGCAATGCCTGCGCGGGCGGGCGATAGTCGAACACGATCCCCGCCGACTCCAGCAGCAGACGTGCGGACGCAAGTTCCGAGGTCAGCGCGGCAGCGCGAATACCGGTGACCGCGCTGCGCACTTGCGACAGCGCCTCGCGCGCCACGCGCTCCACTTCCGCGATCTCCCGCCGCGCACGCACCGGGTCACGCTCCAGCTCCAGCAAGCGCCCGGCCAGCTCGGATTTCACCGCCACCAATGAAAGTGTATGACCGAGCAGGTCGTGCAGATCGCGACTGATGCGTTCGCGTTCGGCGGTGGCCGCAAGCCGGCGCACTTCATCATGGCTCAGGCGCAGCTCGGCATCATGCTGCTGGTTGCGGCGGAACAGCACATTCATCACGCCGATTGCCATTCCCATCATCACCCCGCTGGCGATGTACACCCAGGGAAGTCCGAGCAGATGGCATTCCAGCGCGTACAGCAGGTTCAACAGCGCCATGCGTTGCAACGCGGCCCGCAGATCGGCGCCGGTGGAAGCAAGGAAAGCGCTGGCGTAAATCAGATAACCCAACCCGCCGACATTGACCGGCGTGAGCACCCCACCGAGCATGGCGATGCCCAACGCGCACCACAGCAAAAACCGGTCAGGCCCGTAATAGGCGAGAAAATACAGTGGCAGAAAAACCGCGAACGTCGCCAGCGTCGGCCACAGCCAGTGCTGCTGATTGCTGAAAGCTGGATCCATGAAGATCCAGAACGTCCATATCAGCATTGCGAAGGGTATCCAGCGCGCGCGCGGAAACGACGCCGATGCGCAGCGCTTGCCGATGATCGAATCGGGTGCGATCTTGAAGAGCATGACGCGCTCCAAATTTTTCCTGTCGCGAACCACGATGATACGCGCGCCTCAGCCCGCGCGCCTCAGCCGCCGCCGCGCGATCGCGAAAAAGAATAGGGTGAATCCGGCCAGCACCATGGCATGCATAGCCACGCGATGGTCGCCGCCCGCTCCGCTTGCGCTGAACGCAATCTGCCCAAGATGGGTGGCCGGCCACAACGGCGCGAGCTGTTGCAGGAACTTCGGCAATAACGGCAGCGGAATCCACAATCCAGACAGAAACGACATTGGCAGATAGATCAGATTCACGACTGCCGGCGCGCCCTGCCCCCCGACCAACGTGCCGACGAACAGCCCGATCGCGCAGAACGGCAGCACGCCCAGCACATCAGTAATCAACAATGCGCTCCAATTGCCAAGTGGCATGCGGACGTGACCGAGCGTGACAGCCAGCAACATCAGCAAACACACCACGATTGCGGCGAACAGCATCGCCATCAGCATCTTCGCGAACAGGTACGCGCCCGGAGGCATGGGCAGCGCGCGTTTCAAGGTCAGCAGACCGTGCTCGCGTTCCATGGCAACCACCACGCCGAAACCG
>Ga0134128_10001566_pt1 | contig 29143 bp, 21 predicted proteins | sample KB31754_FD_96462 | JGI IMG/M metagenome (GOLD analysis project Ga0134128, IMG submission 96462) | Terrestrial soil microbial communities with excess Nitrogen fertilizer from Kellogg Biological Station, Michigan, USA - KB3-175-4 | ecosystem: Environmental > Terrestrial > Soil > Unclassified ... | reverse complement strand
TGACCAGCTTGACCGCCGAGAGCTTGAACTCCCGCGTGAACTTCCGACGTGCCATGGCAAACGCTCCTTCCGACAGGCATTATCCTGTCCGCGTCGCGCGTCCACCATTCGTGGGGAAGTCCATTTCATATAACCGTCCGCGTCACCATTATTTCGCCGACAAAATGTTCAAGGCCTTCGGCGGCCCTGAAAGAGCCGGGTAGCTCAACGACGCGCCGGCGCAAAGAAAGTCGCTCAGAAAGAAACGCGTATGCCCGTCCCTACCACCTTCCCGCCCCATCGCTAGAATCCGGACATGATTTACCGGATTGACGTGAGGACGGTGCCGACGGCTCGGGGGGGCATGGCGGCGGTGGATCCGCTGGGGGAGGCGGTTCGGCATCAGATTCAGGAATTTGGAATCAGCGTTGGGCCGATCAGCGTCAGCCGGATTTTTCTGATCGATTCCGATAGCGACCCGGCAGAGATTGAGCGGGCGGCGCAGGAGCTGCTGGCCGATCCGGTGGTCGAGTCGGCACATCTGGTCGCGTATTCATTCGATGACACGGGCAAGAGCCGAATTGAAATCCATCTGAAGCCGGGCGTGATGGACCCGGTGGCGGCTTCGACTGAGATGGCGCTGGCGGATATGGGGTTAAACGTGCGTGAAGTGCGCACGGGGCGCGCGTTTGTCATTGATGGCGCGATTCCGCGGCAGCAGCTCGAGCACATCGCCAGCCGGGTGCTGGCCAACGGGGTGATCGAGTCGGTTCATTTTGATGCGTATGTGCCGAGGCAGTTTCAGATTGGAAAGCCCTACGTGCTGGACCTTCGGCACGTGAAGCTCCTTTCGCTCAGCGACCCGCAGCTTACGAAGCTCAGTCGCGAAGCGCATCTGTTTTTGTCGCTGGCGGAGATGAAGGCGATTCAGTCTTATTTCCAAAAGCAGAATCGCGATCCATCCGACATCGAGCTGGAAACGATCGCGCAGACCTGGAGCGAGCATTGCGTTCACAAGACGCTCAAAAGCGCGGTGGACGTGGAGGTGCGGGATGCGAGCGGCAAAGTCACCGGCACACGCCATTATGGAAACCTGATCAAGGAAACGATCTTTGCCAGCACGATGCAGTTGATGGAGAAGACGAAGGCTTCCAAGGGTGAAGAATTCTGCCTGTCGGTCTTCGCGGATAATGCCGGCGTCGTTGCATTCGACGATGTCGATGCGGTCTGCTTCAAAGTCGAGACGCACAATCATCCCAGCGCCATCGAGCCTTATGGCGGAAGCGCCACTGGCGCGGGCGGCGTGATCCGCGACATCCTGGGCACAGGATTGGCAGCTAAGCCGGTCGCGAATACGGATGTATTTTGCGTCGCTTTCTCCGATCGAGATCAGGCCGGCCCTGGGACACTTCCGCGCGGGGTCATTCATCCCCGGCGGATTCTCCAGCAGGTTGTCGCGGGCGTGCGCGACTACGGCAACCGCATGGGCATCCCCACCATCAACGGCGCGGTCTATTTTGACGAGCGCTACCTCGGCAATCCGTTGGTTTTCTGCGGCTGCGTCGGACTGATCCCGCGCGACAAGATCAGCAAAGCCGCCCGCGAAGGCGATGCGATTGTCGTCATGGGCGGGCGCACGGGGCGCGACGGTATTCACGGCGCGACCTTCTCCAGTGCGGAATTAACCGACACGCACGCGGATGAGTTTTCGCATGCGGTGCAGATCGGGAATGCGATCACCGAGAAGAAGGTGGCAGATGTCATCCTCCAGGCGCGCGATCGCGGCCTGTTCACCGCCATCACCGATTGCGGCGCCGGCGGACTTTCCAGCGCGGTCGGAGAAATGGGCGAAAAGATCGGGGCGACGGTGCAGCTCGATCGCGTGCCGCTGAAATATGCGGGGCTGCGTTACGATGAAATCTGGATCAGCGAGGCACAGGAAAGAATGGTGCTGTCGGTGCCGAAGCAGAAGCTCGATGAGTTGCTGAAACTGTCGGAGAGCGAAAATGTCGAATCGACCGTCATCGGAGAATTTGGCGCTAAAGACCAGATGCTGGTCCTGAAATATGGGCAGAAAGAAGTTGGTCGGTTGTCAATGGACTTTCTGCATCATGGCATTCCGATGCCACGGCGAAACGCGGTGGTGACGGAAGTCGCTTCAACGAGCGCCGCACCTTCGACGGGCGCCGCGCCAAGCAAGAGCATTAAGGATGAACTGCTGGCTAAGCTCGCACATCCAAACATCGCCAGCAAGCATTGGATCATCCGGCAATATGATCATGAGGTTCAGGGCGGATCGGCAATCAAGCCGTTGGTGGGGCCATTGCAGGTTGGGCCATCGGATGCGTCGGTCTTACGACCAAAGCTCGGGAGCCATCGGGGCGTGGTGATCGGATGCGGAATGGCGCCGTGGATTGCGGATCCGTATGAAATGGCCATCGCTTCAATTGATGAAGCGATCCGCAATGTGGTGGCGGTTGGAGCCGATCCATCGCGGCTGGCGGTTCTCGACAACTTCTGCTGGCCGAGCGTCGATGATCCGATGACGATGGGCACGCTGGTTCGCGCCTGCGAAGCTTGTCGGGACGCAGCTCTGGCGTTTGGTGTGCCGTTCATAAGCGGCAAGGACAGCCTGCACAATCAATTCACCGACACGGAAAACAATCGCGTTATTCGAATTCCCAACACGCTGCTGATCAGCGCGATTGGCGTGATCGAGGATGTGCGAAAGTGTGTCACGATGGATCTGAAGCGGGCCGGGAATGTCATCCTCTGTCTTTACCAGCACGATCGGGCGGGCGACCTGAGCCGAATGATGGGGGTGCATCGGGCGGTCAGCGCCGCGATCGCACGTGGAATCATTCAAAGCTGCCACGATTGCAGCGATGGCGGGCTTGCGACAGCCGCGGCCGAGATGTGCATCGCCAGCGGGCTGGGCATGAGCTTGCAACAGCCGGGTTGGGGCTGGTTTGAAGAGAAGACCGGCAGCTATTTGCTGGAAGTCGTGCCGGATCAAGTGGATGCAATTGCCGCGATGGCTCGTCAGCAGGGTTGCGGCTTCGCCCGGTGTGGCCAAATCGTCGATAAGCCAAATTTGGAACTAGCTGGGCAAACCGTTTCGGTGCAGGAAATGACTCGCGCGTGGCGCGGAACTCTTGATTGGTAAACAACCTGCAACCCCCACCCTAACCCTCCCCCGGAGTACCGGGAGAGGGTGATAAAGGCGCTCGCCGATCGTGTCACTCACCAAAACTTGCGCTTGTGTTCCACTGGCATCGCGTCTGAAGTGATTGGGCGTTACAATGCGTCGTTTCGTTCGCGCCAGGTTCCATTGGGAGCAAGTGCATGTCGTTGGTGACCAAGCTGTTCGATCAAGTTGAGCCGGAAGCACGCAAGGAAGGCGGACGGATTCGCGCCAGGGGTGACGTAGACATTCTCGAACATTCAGCCAATCGAATCGATGCGGCGGTGTTTGCCGGGGCAACGCATGGCGTGCTGCTTGAGCGCGAGAAGCATGAAGTGCTTTATTCCTGCGATTGCAACGACTACGCCAATTCGCTCGATCCCTGCAAACATGTCTGGGCGACTTTGCTGGAAGCCGAGGCCTTTGGTTATTTGGCCGGCTGGGAGCGCGGCGAATATGTCGATTTGATGCCGGCGGATGAGGACGATGCGGGCTTTGACGAGGAAGACGAGGACGAAGAAGACGAAGATTCAATGGAGCCGGCCGAAGTCTTCGCCAAGCCGGTGCTGGCCAGCAAGGATGCGGCGATGAAGCGCTCGGCATCGCACCATCACGGACACGAGACCAAAAAAGCCAAAGATCACTCCGCCGATTGGAAAACGGATTTCAACCAGCTTCGACGGACCATGCAGGCGACGCCAGCGGCCGGCGCTGCAGCCTGGCCGGCGGGTAAAGAGCTTTTATATGTGGTCGATGTCGAGGCATCGCTCTCGACCAAGGCGCTGACGCTTGAAGTGATGTCGCGCGACCGCAAGCGCAATGGGGAATGGGGAAAACCGAAGCGTGAAGCGCTGTCGAACGAAGACTGCGATCGGCTTCCCGACCCGGTCGATCAAAGCATCGTGGCGATGCTGACGGGCGCGCGGCAAGCCGAGATGGGCTATTACTATTCGAGCTATGGCTATCGCTCATCGCGATTTCGCCCGCATTATTCGCAACATGCCACGCTGCTGCAGCAAATTTGCGGCACCGGCCGATGCTTTTTGCGAGTTGCATCTCACTCCGACCTGCTTCCGCTGAAATGGGATGATGAAGCGCGATGGGAATTCAAGCTGAAGATCGAGCGCAGCGAGCAGACTTCGGAATTTGTCATCTCCGGCGAGCTGCAAAATGGCTCGGCGCGGATGAAGCTTTCCGATCCGCTGCTGCTGATCCCCGGCGTATTGTTCACGCGCGAATATGCGGCTCGATTTGAAGCGCACGAATCTTTCGCGTGGGTCGCGCTGCTGCGCGAGAGGCCGAATCTGCACGTGCCGGCCAAGGCTGGAGAGGAATTACTTTCGCAGATGCTCTCGCTGCCGCAGGTGCCCCATGCGGAGCTGCCGCAGGAATTGCAATATGAGCGAATTGCGGGCGTGCCCAAATTTCGACTGCGGCTTCGCAAAGACAAAGAGCGGTATTACTACTCCCAGGATGTGCCCAAGCTCAATGGCGAATTGTCATTCGATTATGACGGGCATATCGTCAAATCGGATGACGCCTCGCCGGGCATTTATCTGCGGGAAACGCGGCGATTTATCGCGCGCGACCGCGAGGCGGAGCGCGCTGCCGAGGCGCGCCTCCATTCCCTTGGATTCCGCGAAGCGCGCGGCTACTACTACGATAACGATCGTCCCAAATTGCAGCTTTCGTCAAACCAGCTTCCATCGGTCATTCGCGTTTTGACCGGCGAAAACTGGTTCGTGGAAGCCGAGGGGCAGCTTTATCGCCAGCCGGGGGAAATTCGCGTTGAGCTGAGCTCCGGGATCGACTGGTTTGAGCTGCACGGTACGGCCGAGTTTGGCGATCAGCAGGTCGCGCTTCCGGAATTGCTTCGCGCTCTCCAGCGTGGCGAGAAAACCATCCGCCTGGGCGATGGAACTTTTGGAATTCTGCCGGAAGACTGGCTCAAGAAGTATGGCTTGCTGGCCGGCATGGGTGAAGCCGAAGGCGATCATATCAAGTTCGGGAAAACGCAGATCGGTCTGCTCGATGCATTGCTGGCGGCACAGCCGCAGATTACCTGCGATGAAGTTTTCGAAAAGGCGCGCCAGCAGCTTCGGGCCTTTGAAGGCGTGAAGGCCGCTGATGCACCACCTACCTTTGTCGGCACCCTTCGTCCGTATCAGCGCGAAGGCCTCGGCTGGCTGGAATTTCTGCGCAATTTCTCCTTTGGCGGCTGTCTTGCCGACGACATGGGACTGGGAAAAACCGTGCAGGTGCTGGCGCTTCTGGAAGAGCGTCGGCTGCTTCGCGCGGAGCATGCCAGCTCTTCCAATGGAAACGGAACATCGAAGAAGCTTGGCCCATCGCTGGTCGTCGCGCCGCGATCGCTGATTTTCAACTGGGTTGAGGAAGCGCGGCGGTTTTCTCCGCAACTGCGGGTCATCGATCACACGGGCACGACTCGCGCCAAAACGCAGGATGCATTTAACAATACCGACCTGGTGCTCACGACCTACGGCACGATGCGCAACGACATCGCGTTCTTGAAAGATGTCGCGTTCGATTATGTCGTGCTGGATGAAGCGCAGGCGATTAAGAACGCATCCAGCGAATCGGCTAAGGCTTCGAGACTGCTGAGTGCCGGTCATCGTCTGGCGCTCAGCGGCACGCCGGTGCAAAATCATCTGGGCGAGTTGTGGAGCCTGTTTGAATTCTTGAATCCCGGAATGCTCGGCAGCGCAAAAGTCTTGCAGATGACGGCAGCCGCTTCGCAGAAAATTGATCACGACACCAAAGTGCTTTTGTCGCGAGCGCTCCGGCCCTTCATCCTGCGTCGCACCAAGGCGCAGGTGGCCAAGGAACTGCCGCAGCGCGTGGAGCAAACCATCCATTGCGAGCTGGATGCGTCGCAGCGCAAGCTCTATGACGAGCTGCGCGAGCATTACCGGCAGTCGCTGCTGATGCGCATCGCGACCGAGGGAATCAAGAAGAGCAAAATTCAGATTCTCGAAGCGCTGCTGCGGCTTCGCCAGGCGGCATGTCATCCGGGATTGATAGACAAGGAAAAAACGGACTTGGGCAGCGCGAAGCTCGATTCGCTGCTGCCACAGCTTGCCGAGGTGATGGATGGCGGGCACAAGGCGCTGGTGTTCTCGCAATTCACCAGCTTCCTCTCGATCGTCCGCAAGCGGCTGGATGCGGATAAGGTCCACTATGAATATCTCGATGGCCGAACCCGCGATCGGCAGGCGGTGGTCGATCGATTCCAGAACGACAAGAACTGCAAGCTGTTTCTGATCAGCCTCAAGGCGGGCGGAGTCGGTTTGAATCTGACGGCGGCGGAATATGTGTTCCTGCTCGACCCGTGGTGGAACCCGGCCGTTGAAGCGCAGGCCATCGACCGGGCCCATCGCATCGGACAAACCCGGCAGGTATTCGCTTATCGATTGATCGCCAAGGACACGGTCGAAGAAAAGGTGCTGAAGCTTCAGGAGAGCAAGCGCGAGCTTGCCGATGCGATTGTCAGCGCCGACAACAGCGTCATCAGCAAGCTGGGCCGGGAGGATCTGGAATTGCTGTTGTCGTGAGCCGATGTTCGCACCGATGCGACGACTTGGGCGTAACAATCGGGAGGAAATCATCTCGAATTGTCGCGAATGTAAACGGCTATGAGGAGCCTTCAGGATGGAAAGTGATTTGAAGCGGGTGCAACGGGTAATCGTTCTTGGCGGCGGCAGTGCCGGTTTCATGGCGGCGCTGGCGCTCAAGAAGCGAATGCCTGATTTGTCGGTTACCGTCATCCGCTCCAAAGACATCGGGATCATCGGCGTGGGCGAAGGTTCGACCACCGCGCTCACCGGCTTTCTGCACCAGTATCTCCAGGTTCCTCCGAAACAGTTTTATGAAATGGCTGTTCCCACGTGGAAGCTGGGACTGAAATTCGTCTGGGGGCCGCGGCCGCACTTTTTCTATTCGTTTGACTCGGTTCATCTGACGGCCAACTACCCCGATTTGAGAAAGCCGATCAGCTTCTACTGCGACGCCGACATGGAATGTGTCGAGCCAATGACCGCCCTGATGGCCGGCGGCAAAGTATTCGAGCGCGCGCCTAATGGCGCCCCGAAGTTCAATAACTCATTTGCCTATCACTTCGAGAACGAGAAGTTTGTCTCGTTCCTTGAAACGTTCGCGATCCAGCTCGGAATCAATATTGTTGAAGACAAGGTCGAGCAGGTTCTGATAGACGAGAGTGGCGTGACGGGCCTGAGCATGGCATCGGGCCGGACCGAAACCGCCGATCTGTTTGTCGATTGCTCCGGCTTCGTATCGCTGCTGCTGGGCAAGACGCTTAAAGAACCGTTCATCAATTTCAAGAGCAGCCTTTTTTGCGATCGGGCGGTGGTGGGCGGATGGGCGCGCAAGCCGGGCGAACCGATCTATCCCTATACCACCTGCTCGACGATGGACAGCGGCTGGCTCTGGCAGATCGAGCACGAACATCGCATCAATCGCGGCTACGTTTACTGCTCCAGCTTTATCTCCGACGAAGAGGCTGAGCGCGAATTTCGCAGCAAAAGCCCCGATATAACGCAGACCCGCGTGGTGAAATTCGTTTCTGGGCGATACGAACGCAATTTCGTCAAGAACGTGGTGGCGATTGGAAACGCCAGCGGATTTGTTGAGCCGCTGGAGGCCACAGCGCTGGGCGTGATCGCAACGCAAAGCCGAGTGCTGGCTGACAGCCTGGCGGCAGCCGACCGGCAACTCCGCGCCACGCACGCACGTTACATCAATTACCATCACTCAGCGATTTGGGACGCCACCCGCGCCTTTATTGCGATTCACTACAAATACAATACTCGGATCGACACGCCTTTCTGGCAGGAATGCCGCGAGAAGACCGACCTGGCCGGCGCTGGCGACATGATGGACTATTACCGCGAGAACGGCCCCTGCAGTTTCTGGGGGCCGCTGGTGGTGGGACATGAAGATCCGTTTGGCATCAGTGGCTACATCACGCTGCTTCTGGGCCAGCGCGTCGAGCATCGAATGAATTTCACCCCAACCGATCAGGAAATGCAGAAGGTGGCTGCCATTCGTCAGCATTACCGCCAGATGGCTCAGCAAGGTCTAACTGCCGAGCAGGTTTTGGCCGCCATCCGCGATCCGAACTGGAAATGGCAGTGACTTTTGCCGCGAGAGCGCTTGAGAGCCTATAAGTAGACCTTCGTCGCCATCCCGTTAGAATGCGGATTGGGACACAGGACCCGCGCGACGCGAAGGCATTGCTCATGGCATCGGTAGTTTTTTATTTTCAGGTGCATCAGCCCTTCCGGCTCCGCCGATACAGCGTTTTCGACACCGATCGGCATTATTTTGATCAGCTCAAAAACGCCGAACTGTTGCGCAAGGTGGCGGAGAAATGCTATATCCCCGCCACGCAGACGCTGCTGGACTGCATTCGCGAGCACCGCGATCGGTTCCGCATCGCCTTCTCCATTACCGGCATTGCCCTCGAGCAACTTCAGGCCCATGCGCCGCAGGTGATCGATCTGCTCAAGGAATTGGCCGGCACCGGCTGCGTCGAATTTCTCGACGAGACTTATCACCACTCGCTTTCGTTCCTTTATTCCCGCGATGAATTTCGCGCCCAGGTGACGGCTCATCGCGAACTGATCGGAGAGCTTTTCGACCAGCAGCCGCGCGTCTTCCGCAATACAGAACTCATTTACAACAACGATTTGGCTCATTTCGTCAGCAGCATGGGCTATGACGGCATTCTTGCCGAGGGTGCAGATCACATCTTGGGTTTGCGCAGCCCGAATTTCATCTATCGGCCGCCGCACTCGAAGATCAAGCTCCTGCTGAAGAATTACCGCCTCAGCGATGACATCGCCTTCCGCTTCAGCAACCGCTCGTGGCCGCAGTGGCCGCTGACTGCCGACAAATTCGCCCAATGGGTCAGCCAGATCAATGGCCACGGCGAAGTCTGCAACCTGTTTCTCGATTATGAAACCTTCGGCGAACATCACTGGGCTGAGACAGGCATCTTCGAATTTCTCCGGCACCTGCCGCGCGAGATCCTCGCGACTGGCGATAACGATTTTCTGACGCCTTCACAGGCAATTGACCGGTATGAGCCGGCCGGTGAGCTGGATGTGCCGCACATGATATCGTGGGCCGATGTCGAGCGCGACCTCTCGGCCTGGCTTGGGAATGCAATGCAGTCCAACGCGCTGCATGAACTTTACAAACTCGAAGGCCCCCTGAAAGACCGTGGCGAAGTTGAATTGCTCGAAGACTGGCGGCGGCTCACCTCCAGCGATCACTTCTACTACATGTGCACAAAGCATTGGTCGGACGGCGCGGTCCACCGCTATTTCAGCCCGTACGAAAGCCCCTACGACAGCTACATCAATTTCATGAATGTGCTGGATAATCTCCAATCGCGGCTGCGCAATGGGGCCGAGCGTATTGGCGCGGAATGATAAGAGCTGAAGGCTGTTGCACGATCGCATGACAAAAATGGCGAGCGCTCTTTTCTCCCTCTCCCGGTACTCCGGGGGAGGGCTGGGGTGGGGGCCAGAATTATCAAATAGCAGATCATCTATTGCGAGTGAATTGAAGACCCCCACCCTGCCCTCCCCCGGATTACCGGGAGAGGGGAATGAGCTGCGTGCCGACAATTGTGTCATCCAATGCCTTCGGCGTTCCACACGCCCGGCTTTGACAGGCATCCGCCACTTTTTGACAATCTTCCGATATGCATATGAAGCTAATCGCCCTGATGCTGCTGGCGTCAGCCGTTCTTTTGATTTCTCAAATTGCTCGCGCGGATGATTACGTTCTCGGCCCCGATTCACAGCCGCACGACGTTCCGCATGGAACCGTGACTCAATCGACAATCATCAGCCAAAAGGCATTTCCCGGCGTCGTTCACCGCGGCTGGGTATACGTGCCGGCGCAATATGATGCCAAAACCCCTGCCGCGGTCATGATCTTCCAGGACGGTGGCGGCTTTGCCGATCCAAAGGGCCAGTTCCGCGTGCCGGTTGTCTTCGACAATCTCATCGCGGCAAAGCAAATCCCGGTGACCATTGCGATCATGATTGATCCGGGAACACTGCCGGCGATTGATCCGAAGACGCAGAACCCACGGATCGAGCGCAGCTTTGAATACGATTCGCCGACCGATCGCTACGCCACGTTTCTGATTGACGAAGTGCTGCCGGAAATCGCCAAGAATTACAAGCTTACCGACGATCCCAACCTTCGCGCGATCTGCGGCAACAGCTCCGGTGGAGTCTGCGCGTTTACTGCCGCGTGGGAGCGGCCGGATGTGTTTCGTCGCGTCCTCAGCAACATCGGCTCCTTCACCGATCTTCGCGGCGCCAATCGCTATCCCGATTTGATTCGTAAATATGAGCCGCAGCCGCTTCGGATCTTTTTACAGACCGGAACCAATGACCTGAATGTCTTTGGCGGTAGCTGGTATGCCGCCAATCTGGATATGGCTGCGTCGCTCAAATGGGCGGGTTACGACCATCAACTCGTGGTCGGCACCGAAGGACACAACGGCAAGCATGGCGGCGCGATCTTTCCCGATGCGCTGCGATGGCTCTGGCGCGATTGGCAGAAACCAATCGCCACGCGCTGGGCGCATCCGGGCAATTCAATCACCGACATCTTGCTTCCCGATGAGCCCTGGCAGCAGGTTGGTGGCAACTACAAGCTCACTGCCGGCGCGACGACCGACGAGCATGGCAATCTCTATTTCACCGATGTAGCAAACAACCAGATTTACAAAGTCGATCTTGATGGCAACGTGAAGCTGTGGGCTTCTAATACCGATGGCGCCGACGGGATTCGCGTCGGCCCGGGCAACAAGCTTTATGCCTGCCAGAGCCATGCAAATCGAATTGCCGCCTTCGATTTATCGAATGCTTCCGTGACGATCGTCGCCGACGGAATCGATCACCCCAATGACCTTGCCGTCAATCACGAAGGCGGAATCTACGTCACCGAATCCGGCAAGAAACAGCTTTGGTACATCGCGCCAAACGGGCAGAAGAAAATCGTCGATAAAGGAATCGAATTCCCCAATGGCATCGGCTTCACGCCCGATCAAGGCCAACTGATTGTCGATGACATGCGCGGGGTTAACGCCTACCTCTTCGACATCGAACGCGATGGCAGCCTGTCACACAAGCAGCCGTTTTACACCATGCAGATGGGCGCGATGGATCACGACAGCGGCACTGACGGGCTTTGCGTGGATACGCAAGGCCGCGTGTATGTCGTCACGCGCATAGGCGTGCAGGTGATGGATCAGCATGGCCGGGTAATGGCGATTATCAGCAAGCCGCGCGGCGTTTCGCTGACCAATGTGATGTTCGCCGGGAAAAATTACGACGAGTTGTACATCACCGGCAGCGGCAAAGTCTTTCACCGAAAGACCGCCGCGCATGGCATCAATGGATTTGCGGCGCCGGTGAAGGCTCCGCCGGACAAGCTTGGATAGATTGTCACTGCCTCAGTCGTTGGACGAAGGAAAATACATCCGCGGGCTTTTCGCTGATAATCTCTGGTTTAAATGCGGAAACCCGATCAAGCAGGTTCTTGTGTCCCCGCGCGGCAAGAACCGCGATGTTGATGGGCAATTTCTCGCGACGAATCCGTTCCAGCAGCATGATCGCGTCTTCACCTGCGGTTGACAGCGCAATGACGATCCAGCTCGGCGAAAAATCGAGAGCCGCCTGCGCCTCGGCGAAATTGTCAGCCACGACCACGCCCAACCCTTGATGCCGCATCGCGCGAGTGAGTGAATAGAGAAAAGCCTGGTCCTCCTCCACCACCAGCACCTGCTGGGCGGGCGGAGCGTGACCCAGAAGTCCCTCAATCGCGGCAAGGATCTCTTCAAAACGGGATGGCTTAAGGATAAAGCGGTCGAATGCCGAATCCGAGCCACCGGGCGTCTGGATCGGATAAGCCGATGCGCATAAGGCAATGGCTCGAATGTTGGATTTGGCCTTCAGGTGTCCGATCAGTTCATCGCCGCTGCCGTCGGGAAGCGTCAGTTCGCAAACAATCAGATCAAATGGGGCACGCGCAGCCAGATCCCGCGCCGCCTGCGCGGTTCGAGCGGTGGCGACTTCAAAGCCGCTGCCGGCCATCAGCCGCTCGAGAACCGAAAGCGAATCCGCGTGACCATCGACAAGCAAGACCCGCCGCGTCTTTGAAGACGCGCGTTGAGCCATTGCAACACCTTTTGATCAATGCCCCAGATGCCCCAAAACTCTGCCCGTGCAATAATCTTACAAAATGGATGCGCCGTTTCCAAATAGGCCCGAAATTCACAGCCTGGAAGGCTGTGCTGCAGTTTGCGGGGCAACCGCCGGCGCTGATATTCGCGCGGAAGTGGCTTGCTTTTGGCCCATTCGCTGAACCAGACGTGCAACTAATGCAGTCCAGCCGGTCTGATGAGATGCGCCACAACCCCGGCCATTGTCGCCATCAAAATATTCGTGGAATTGCAACAGATCATGCCAATTGACTTCGCGCATTCGTTCATCGCCGCCGTTGTAAGGGCGAAGTCCTTGAGCATCAGGCAGGAACAGACTCGAAAGCCGACGAGTCAATTCCACGGCAACTTCTTTGAGCGTCATCATCGTGCCGGATCCGGTCGGGCACTCGATCTTGAAATCATCCCCATAGAAATGGTGATATCGCTCGAGCGCTTCGATCAGCAGAAAATTGGGCGGGAACCAGACCGGTCCGCGCCAGTTTGAATTGCCGCCAAACAAGCTGGTCTTCGATTCGGCCGGCTCATAGCTCACGGCATACGTCTGACTGTCAGCCGCAAATTCGCAAGGATGGTCCAGGTGAAACCGCGAAAGCGACCGCACGCCAAAGGGCGAAAAGAATTCCTTTTCATCCAGCACATAACGCAGCACGCGCTCAAGGCGCTCTTTCGATGGGATGGATAGAAGATAGCGCGCCGAGGCGTTTCCATTTGTCTTCCCATCCGCACTGGTTTTTTGCATGTAAGAAATATGTCGGGCCAGATCGTGACGATGCTCGAGGAACCATCGAAGTCGCTTGCTAAATCCCTCGAGCTTTTCCACCGCGTTGGACTCAAGAATTTCGCAGGCAAACAGCGGAATGATGCCCACCATCGACCGCACGCGCAGCGGCATCGTCTGTCCGTTTTCCAGTAATGCCTGATCGTAGTAGAAGCCATCATTTTCATCCCACAGCCCGTTCCCGCCCAGCGAATTCATCGCATCGACGATCGCGACATAATGCTCGAAGAACTTCGATGCGATGTCCTCATAAGCGGGGTTGTGTGATGCCAGCTCCAACGCGATCGAAAGCATCGTGCCGCAGTAAATAGCCATCCATGCCGTCCCATCAGCCTGTTCCAGACACATGCCGTTGGGAAGCGGCTTCGATCGATCGAAGAGGCCGATGTTGTCCAGCCCCAGAAATCCGCCGGAAAATAGATGCTTCCCGTGAATATCCTTCCGGTTCACCCACCAAGTGAAATTGATCATGAGCTTCTGAAACGCCCGCTCGAGAAACTGCACATCGCGGTGGCCGCGCTGTCCGGTGATCTTGTAGACGCGCCAACACGCCCATGCATGCACCGGCGGATTGACGTCGCCGAAATTAAATTCGTAAGCCGGCAATTGTCCGCTGGCGTGCGTGTACCACTCGCGCAGCAGAAGCAGGAGCTGGTCCTTGGCAAACTGCGCATCGACACTCGCAAAGGGAACCATGTGAAAAGCAAGGTCCCACGCCGCGAACCATGGGTATTCCCATTTGTCCGGCATCGACAGCACATCGCGCGCGAAGAAATACCGCCAGTCGCTGTTGCGTCCTGTCTTGCGGGCCGATGGAGGCGGAGGCTGGTCCGGATCCCCATCGAGCCAATCACTGATCACGTAATGATAAAATTGCCGGCTCCAGAGCAGCCCGGCATACGCCTGCCGAGCCACCTGCTGCTCGGCACTTCCATCCCGGCAATGAATCTTGCGACGCCAGAAGCCATCGGCTTCGGCGCGCCGCTGAGAGAAAATTGCGTCAAATGATTTTTGCAGCGGCTCGGGCGGTTGCTGATCACACGGGAATAGCCGCATGCGCAGCGAAACCTGTTGACCGGCCGGAATCTGCAAGCGATACCAGGCCGCTACTTTCGTACCGAAGCCGCGCGGATCGACTGCGCCTTGCTCCTGATTGATCACGTGTCGATGAAACGCGTCTTTCACATAAGGATTGGTATTCGGCTGCGAATAGAGCCGCTCGGCATTCGTTTCATTATCGGTGAATAGAAACTGCGGCGATGCGCCCGCCATATCCGCCTGCACTTCCCATCGAAATCGCCCCAGCGTCGGGTGATCCGCGATCACCGATACCTCGTCGGCCTTGCTCAAGCGCGGCTTCAACGTGCAGCCTTCATGCGTGCATCCCCAGCTCCAGGAATTTCGAAACCAGAGCGTCGGAAGCAGATGCAACTCTGCCGCTTCCGGGCCGCGATTGGCAATGGTAATCAGAATCAGAATGTCATCCGGCGTGTTCTTGGCATATTCCGCGAAGACATCGAAATATCGTTCGTCATCAAACACGCCGGTGTCGGTCAATTCATATTCGGGAGCAGACTTGCCGCGCCGGGCATTTTCCTCAATGAGATTTTGATAGGGAAAAGCGGCCTGTGGATACTTGTACAGCGCCTTCATATAGGAATGCGTCGGCGTGGAATCGAGGTAGTAATAGCATTCCTTGACGTCCTCACCGTGGTTTCCCTCAGGATTGGTCAGCCCGAAGAGCCGTTCTTTGAGAATCGGATCTTTCCCATTCCAAAGCGTCAGCGCAAAACAAACCCGGCATTCGCGATCGCAGATTCCGAGAATCCCATCCTCTCCCCAGCGATAAGCCCGGCTGCGGGCATGATCGTGCGGAAAATAGTTCCAGCAATCCCCATCGGCAGAATAATCCTCGCGCACCGTCCCCCACTGCCGCTCGGAAAGATAAGGCCCCCACCGCTTCCAATTTTGCTTGCGAGCCGCGTCCTGCTGAAGGCGCAGCGATTCGGGATCGAGATCGGTCGGGGAAGCAACATTTGGCGGCATGGATCGGCTCCCGCGTTCAACACAAAATCAAACGCGGGGATTGTCCGATGGATGCGCCCGTTTTGCCAGCGAGTGAAGGAGACTTAACCGGCAGAGCCGATGCGGATCGGCACTTCAGAAAAAAGCCCGGCGGGAATCAGACGGGGAGTGTCGTTATCGATTGGAAAACCTCGCGACGCATTTGAATTCATGCGCGCCTGCAGTTGAAGAATTGCGCGCAGGAGGGAATCGGGAACTTCATCGGCCGACGGATCGGGAATTCGCGCCACGCTTTTCAGGGCCACATGCCAGGCCTGATTGGTTGCGCGCAACCGCTGGGTACATTCATCACAGATCGCGATATGCCGCTCGAATTCTTCGCGCTCGATTGCCGACATGGCGCCGGTCAAATATTCGGCCAGGAAATCCCTGGCTTCGCAACAGGTCATCATCATGATGGACTCCCACTGGGCCTTGGCCCAAAGCGGCATTCGCTCCCCGGCTTTGTTCCAGGCTTTCCCGAAAATTGGCCCGACTCGATCGCCGAATTCTTTAGCCCAAAGAGTCCGGCTGACCATCGCTCCCATCAGCAGCCACTGCGGCCGCATTGGGCAGGGAAAGCTAGGGGATGTACGCCGGGCAGCTCACTTGAGTTCAGTAGGCGAATTCCCTTAGAAATGGCTATCGATTGACCGCGCTCATCATGTGACTTGGATAGCGATCGCCCGCCGCGATATTCTTTGGCGCGACGTTGTCGATCTGCTTTAAATCGTCGGCAGAAAGTTGCACGTCAAGGGCCGCGAGATTTTCCTCGAGATACCTGCGGCGCTTTGTGCCGGGGATGGGAACGATGTCATTCCCCTGGGCCAGAACCCACGCAAGCGCGAGTTGTGCTGGCGTGCAGCCTTTCTGCTTGGCCAATCGCTGCACCTCGGCAACGAGCTTCAGATTCCGGTCGAAATTCTCCCCCTGAAAGCGCGGCGAATGACGCCGATAATCATCCTGCGCCAAATCGGCCGGCGATTTAATCTGCCCGGTGAGGAAGCCGCGCCCCAGCGGGCTGTAGGGAACGAAGCCGACGCCCAAGCGCCTACACGCTTCCAAAATGCCATCCTCCGGATCACGCGTCCAGAGGGAATACTCCGACTGAAGTGCCGTGATCGGATGAACCGCGCAGGCGCGCTCGATCGTTTTTGCTGATGCTTCCGAAAGACCGAGATGGCGAACCTTTCCTTCCTTGACCAGCTTGGCCATCGCGCCGACGGTTTCTTCGATTGGCGTATTGGGATCGACGCGGTGCTGGTAATAGAGATCGATGTGATCCACGCCGAGCCGCTTCAGACTGCCTTCGCACGACTGGCGGACATAATCCGGCTTTCCGTTCACGCCGCGCACGGCTGGATTATTTGGATCGCGCACAATGCCAAACTTGGTTGCGATCACCAGTTTATCGCGCCGCCCTTTGATGGCCTTGCCAACGAGCTGTTCATTGGTAAATGGCCCATACATGTCAGCGGTGTCGAGAAAATTGCCGCCGAGGTCGAGATAGCGATGAATCGTCGCGAGCGATTCCGCGTCATCTCGCCCGGCATAGAAGTCGGACATGCCCATGCAGCCGAGGCCCAGTGCTGAAACAGAAAGACCGTTTCTGCCGAGAGTTCGAAGTTGCATGGGGGATTGGTAGGTCCGGCCGTTTCACTTTTCCAGCGGATGTTTTTCCTCCCTCTTCCGGTAATCCGGGGATGGAAGGAGCTGCCTGCCGCCAATCGAATGCTGCTTGAACTTTTTTCTCAAAAGGCGCAAATCGCAGATCGTCGCAACTTAAGTGAAGATGCGAGGAGTCCCATTTTACAGATGTGAGGAATCATGGCGGGTTCCGAAAATCGAATTCTCAAGAAACTTCTCGATCGGCTCTTCGCTTCGCTGATCAACGGGCCAAGTCTCAATTGCCGGCCGCATTCGAGCCGGCAGCGCATTGATTTGCTCCATCTGGGTCGATTGAAAGACCAGTCGCCCGAGCAAATTCTCCGCGAGTTGCTGGGGCCAGATCGGCAGACGAAAATCTCGGCCAAAGCCGTGGCCCCGCGAACGCGCGCTACTGCTGCTAAAACCAAAACCGACAACGCCGAAGACGGGCAGGAGCCGGAACTTTCACCGGAAGAGAAAACGATCCGCCAGGCGTTTTCGGATCAGCAGTCGGTGTTCAGCAAATTGCGATCGATCGCTGAAGATGCGCGCACCTACGAAAACGACACCGGCGTTCACGTCCTTCAAATCGGCTTTCCGCTGCTCAGCCTTCCGCCCGGCGCATCGGGCAAGTTTGGCCTGACCCGACGGATCATGGCGCCGCTGGCGTTCGTTGCGCTATCGATGACGGTCAAAGGCGGGCCATCGCCCAGCGTCGTTCTGGAATGTCGCAATGAAGGCGCGGACCTCGTCGTGCCCAATACCGCGCTTCTGGCCTGGCTCGAACAGCAGACCGGCCAATCGATGGGTGAGCTTTTTGCCGACGAGACGGGTGAAAAACCCTGGGCGGAGATCGTCAGCATTGTCAAGCGTGTTTGCGAATTGGCGCAGGTCGAAGTTCGCGCAGAACTGACCGGTGAAGAAATGCCGGCCGATTTCAAGCTCGTTTCTCCCTCGCGCAGCGATGAAGAAGATGAGCCGCGTCCGAGCGTGCTGCCGGCGGCGGTCGTGGGGCTTTATCCGATGGCCAATCAGGGACTGCTGCGCGACATGCAGGCGCTGGCCGGCGGAGAGCCGGTCACGGGCCCGATCGAAAGTTTCATCCGCCGCGATCTCTCGCTCAATCCGGCCCCGGCTCCCGATGAACCCTCGCAGCCGGACGTGGAAAAACGGACGCGCAGCTTTGCCGACGAAAGGCTCGTCGCCACCGCCGATCCGTGTCAGGCCCGCGCCGTTCGGCTGGCGCGCACGAGCCGGGGGCTGGTCGTACATGGGCCGCCCGGCACCGGAAAGAGCCAGACGATTTCCAATATCGTCGGCGATCACCTCGCGCGCGGGCAGCGCGTGCTGTTTGTCTGTGACAAACGAACCGCGCTGGATGTGGTGATGAATCGGCTGGAGGGAATGGGATTGGGCGCGCTGTGCGCGATCGTCCATGATCCGCAGCGCGATCAGCGCGAGCTTTATAAATCGATTCGCGAACAACTCGATACCCTGGCGGATCTGCGGTCCGATGCATCGGCACAGGGAAAGCTGGCGCAGGTCGATGCCGAGCTGGAGAAACTTCACGGCGAACTGACCGATTATCACGCGGCTCTCATGAAGAAGCCGGATAAGGACACGCTTTCGTTCCACGAATTGATGGGACGATGGCTTGCCTCGCCGCAGACGAATCTCGAAATCGATCCGGCGCTGCTGAAAGACGCTGACGATCGGCTGGTCGATCAAAATCCGCTTGGATTAACGGAGCTTTTCGATCGTGCTGCCCAATGCGGCTACGCGTTCAATCCATGGACGGCAGCAGCTGGACTGGCGCTCGACGAGTACCTGACGGCTCAGGTAGACGATTTCCGCAAAGAATTGGCGGCGTTCCTCGAACTCTGCGCGAAAGCTGATCAAACAATCGATCCGGCGATTCTCCCGATTCCCGCGGATGCGGATCTGAAGGCCATTGCCGCAGCTCGTGCAAGCGCCGCCGATGTCGTCGAGCGCGCCCGCGATGCTGCGCCGGCCGAGCTTCGGGTGCGATGGGCATCAGCGGATTCACGCAAGATTGCCGACGCCCAGCAAAAGCTACGAGAGGCACCGGAGTATGTTTCAAAAATCGAGAACGCGCCACTTGATCGAGAACTCAAGGCGATCCTCGGCAATTCGCCTCGCCCGCTCGCGCAGATCGCGCAGCAGACAGCCGCGCTCGACGCCTATATCGAATCAACCAAGCATTTCCTGGGCTTCCTCGCGTTTGGAAAGAAATCAGCCGCGGCAAAGGTGCTCGCGCAATTTGGATTACAACCTTCCGCAGAAGTAGCAACGCGCGTCAGCAGTTTTCTGGGCGCGATCAAATGCCGCCTGCTGCTGGCCGATCTGATGAACGCGATTGCGCCGGAGATTCGCGCTAACGCGATTCCGGATGATGAAGCGATCATCGCAGCCGTCAAATCGCATCAGCTTCTGCTCGATGCATTGGCAGCTCTTCACGGCGATGCCAACCTGGCTGATGCGCGAGCGACGCTCTTGCAGGCGGTCGCGGATGTTCAGGAGCCAGTCGAGCTTTTGCGAGGGCTTCGGGCGACGGCGCGCCGCGTCGCAACACTCATCCCGCTTGAAACTGCTCTGCGCAGCCGACTGTTCTCCGATGCGGCACGAAAATCCTTCAGCGGCACATCGCGCGGCGGCAGTCCAGTTTTGGAATTGGCTCAGACGTTGGCGGATCGATTTGATTCCATGGAGAACGTGCTGCGGGTGCGGGATGGGCTTGCAGCCTTGCCCGAAACATTGCGGCCTGCGGCGGCGCGCGTTGTAGATCAGAATGTGACCGGGGATTCGGGTCTCGCGGCGATTCGCAAGGTAGCCGACGCAAATGAAATCGCTCGGCGTATCAAGGGCAACCGCGTGCTCATGACGGCCGATGGACAGCGGCTGCAAGCCAGTTTTCAGCGCTATCAGCAGCTCGATTCGACCAGAAAAGAATTAACCCGCCAGGTGATCGTCCACTATTGGGCCACCAAGCAAAAAGATCGGCTGCTGGCCTCGACCGGCAGCCGACTGAATAGTCATGGCGCCGAACTGCGCCGCCGGCTGACGACGCGCGGCGAGCGCGCCATGCGTCTCCGGCAGGTCATCAGCGTCGGCCAGAATATCGAAGGCGGCGATCCGCTCTTTGACCTTCGCCCGGTCTGGATGGCCAGCCCCGAAACCGTCGCGCAGCTCTTTGGGCGCCAGGCGATGTTCGATGTCGTGATCTTCGACGAAGCGTCGCAATGCCGGCTCGAAGAGGCGCTGCCGGTTTTGCTGCGGGCGCAGCGTGTGGTCATTGCCGGTGATCCCAAGCAACTGCCGCCGACGCGATTTTTTGAGTCGGCGGTTGCCGCGAGCGAGGAGCAGGAGATCGAAAGCGATCAGCAGCTTTTTGAATCGCAGCAGAGCGAGATCGAGGATCTGCTGGCCGCGGCGCTGAATCTGGAAATTGAGGAATGCTATCTCGACGTGCATTACCGATCGCGCAACAGCGCCCTGATCGAATTCTCGAACGAGCAGTTCTACAAATCGCGATTGCAGTCGATCCCCGGCCATCCGCGCAACCGCACGCGCTTTGCGCCGCTGACGCTGGAAAAGGTGAACGGGGTTTATGAGAAGCGCGTGAACGCAGCCGAGGCGGAGCGCGTCTGCCAGATCGTTCGCGATCTGCTCAAGCGCGCCTCGCCGCCGAGCATCGGCATCGCCTGCTTCAATATCGCGCAGCGGGATCTGATCATCGAGAAGCTCGATGAATTGGCGGAAACCGATGCTGAATTTGGCCGATCTCTCGCAGCGGCACGAGAGCGACGATCCAAGAGCTCCTTCGAAGGTTTATTTGTCAAGAATCTCGAAAACGTGCAGGGCGACGAGCGCGATCACATCATTATCAGCACCACCTATGGCCCCGATGCCAAGGGGCGCTTTTACCGGCGATTTGGGCCTTTAGGCACTGCAGGCGGTGGCCGGCGGCTCAATGTTCTGGTCACACGGGCGCGCGAAGAAGTTCACCTCGTGACGTCGATCCCACAAACAGTTTATCGCAGTCTCCCGCCCATTCCCGCGGGCCAATCGCCCGGTGGCGCATGGCTGCTGTTTGCCTATCTCGTGTATGCAGAGCGCTTGGCCGAAATTTACGAGGAAAATCATCGCATTCTCGAGCAAGCGCAGGCCGAGCCGGATCCAACGGTCAACATTCGTCAGACCCGATTTCCTTCCACATTTGCCGCGCAGCTCGGGCAGGATCTCTGCGCCCTGCACCAAACCGGATCGGATGTTCACTGGGGCAATGATGGATTCTGCATCGATCTCGCTCTCCATCATCCTCATCGCGCGGAAGACGTGACGGTCGGCGTGCTGTGCGATCTCAATCGTTTCGAGCAGGCGGCCGATCCGATCGAATGGGAAGTCTTCCGCACCGCCGTCTTGCAAAGCCAGGGCTGGGAAATCGCCCGCGTTTGGACGCCTCACTTCTTCCGCGATCGAAATGGTGTGACGTCTGGCATCATCAAACAATCGCAGGCGATGCTCGCGCAGGAAGATGATCCGGATTCGATTCGAACCGTGCCACAATAACAGCCGCGGGCGCGTTACTAAGGCCTTTCCTTGGTCGCGCCATCGGGGGGTAGTGTCCTAAATCTGAAATTACATGGGACAAATTAGTCGCATTTAAGCCGTCTGAAAATCCGCCACGCCACAAAGAGTAGGACAAATCCGAGGGCCGGGACAATCTCTATTCCGAGTTCAAGCTGCCCCATGAAGAAGCGGTGCATATCCTTTTTGTTGTAAATCATTTTCCAGTACCACAAGGCGCTGGCCAGGAGGCATCCCCAGCCGATTGCCGCACACGCAATGCAAATCGTGAAATCTCTTCGCCATCGCCCGCGCGGCTCTGGCCTTCCGTAATCCAGCGTTGGCTTCTGATCTGGCTTCAGGGAATTATATCGCGCGGCTAAGGCTGTGTGGTGATAACTTTGGAAGCCACTTGCTTCTCTCGCCGCCATATTCTGCGGATCACGCGCTGGCATGACGATGTAAATGGCCGCAACGGTATGAGCAATGCAATACAAATAATAACCCGACATCAGGTCATCACAGCCCCAATGCGGACTCGAAGACACCAGATGGCGGCACGCGATCGGCACAGTCCACGCGACGAGCATTGCCGCACACGAGACTGCTCTGATGATCCAATTCATCGCACCCCGCGTCATCGCGGCAAGTAGGGGCCCGAATACGAAGAAAGGCAGCGCGATTACAATTGGCAGGAATGGATCAACTGACGGTCCCGCCCTTGCGAAAACAAACCACATCAGCGTTTGCTCGTATTCAAGCGATGCACCTCGCACGCCAAGAGAGAATAGAGAAACAATCAACAGGACCCAGGCGCTGGCCAAGAGGAACGAAGGAGTTATCCGGGCGCGAAGACGCATCGAATGAGAATCTTACATTCAGCGCATGAAAAAGCCCGGCTTTCACCGGGACTTCGTAGTGTCCTAATTTCAAATTAAATGGGACAAATTAGTCGCATTTAATGGACGGTCAGCGTCACCAGCCCCACCTGAAATACATATCGGCCGCGCTTACTACGATTGATGCGATGAATCCCGTCACGGATAACACGATGCCAAACATCGCGGACGTACTATGACTTTTGATCCACGCGATGGTCGCGGCGACAATTCCAATGATCGCCAATGGCGGCAGAAATAGAGCCCCTTGCCAGTCATAGGCGAATTCATCAAAGAAAAAACTTACAGGGCCGTCGCCCCCGACAGCAAAGAAACAAAAAACAGACGTAATGGTAACGGCCACACCAATCGCAATCGATCGAATTGAAGCGAAACGGGGCAACGAATGCCGGGGTTCTCGCCTCTCGTAATCCAGCGTTGCCTTCTGAACTGGCATCGGGAGGGTTGTATCACACTAACGCTAAGCCTGTTTGGTGATGACGGGGAAGGCCGGCGCGTTGGTCGGACGTGCGACAAGCCAAAGCGCGGGGGCGATGAGCAACAAGAGAAGTACGAACCAAAGCGGAATCCAAAAGGAAAACATTTCTAGATTCCTCGCGTTATTCGTTGATCGAAATTTAAAGGTGCCGAAACTCAAGACTAGATTCACTGGGTCTGTTTTGCTCGAAAAATGTCCCGTGAATCTCGGTTTTGCGGTAGCTAGCCCTGCGCCAGACCACTGGATATACGCTATACATCCGTTTTCTAAGGCGACTGCCCGCCAAGAAGTGATGCCCCAACGGTCGCGAATCCAAATGCTTCTCACCCCAACGCCCGCCACAACTACAAACAGCAGCAGCGACACCATCGCGGCAATCGACAGTCGGCGTGTGCGGGTGGGACGACGCATGAAGGGCGACATCGGACCACTAAAAATGGATTACGTCGTCATAATCGTCGCGCAAGATTTGTCGCTTCGGACTGATCCAGAACGCTACCAACCATACGGCAGTTACGGTAGCAACCAGCGCCAGACATAAGATCGTGAGCCAGTCCATTCGCTTTATCTTACCATCCGCGCATGAAAAAGCCCGGCTTTCACCGGGCTTGTCGCCTCAACCACTAGGAACTTGCGGGCAATTCATCCAACTCCCGAACGTGGTCGGTTATTGGTGGAGGGTCAAACTGATCCTCTACCGCATATTGCACCTGGAGGAGGGGACGCATCGGCTTACCCTCGTCGCGGCCACTCTTTACGCCAAGCGACTCCAGCGGAAAAAAATCGAGCCAATGGGGAATAATCGCCCAACTTTTTCGTTTGGTTATTGTCTGGTAATTGGTATAATGCCAGTGCGAGCGTGGGAATCGCTGCGCGCGGGGCATTCGATAAGCTCAGGTATGCAAGAGAGGCATATATGGCAAACGAGGCAAAGACAGTGCGACCGCGGAAGCCGGCATTGGATGGGAGTTGGAAAAAAATCGAAAAAGTGATGCAAAACGATGCATTTTGATGCATGACTTGTGTGACGGGTGCCTCGGATCCACAACCGGTGGTGTTGGGAGGCTGTGCGATGGGCGAAAATTTGAAAATGATGCGTTCCATGCATCTTGATGTGGAACAGCCGCCCTCGGCTGTTTTTTCGCCGTCTGCAACGAGAAATCACAGCCAAGGGCGGCTGTGCTACATCAATGCAACATCCGCGAAAATGCCAAAAATGTTGCGTTTTGTTGCATTTTGTTGCATCGAGTGACATGTGGCACAAAGAACAAGCGCGGTTTGGGGACCAGATCATGAGGGATGCATCATGCACGGGCCAAAAAAGGGTGCGCCCCAGCCCCTGGCGGCCCGCTTCCGCTTCATTTGTGGCCCGGTTGCCGGCTGCGCGCAAAGACATAGAATCTCCCGTTCCTCGCACCAGGAGATCAATGCCCGCGGAAATTCGGATGCCTCAGCAGAGCGACACCATGACCGAAGGGACGGTCGTGAAATGGCTGATTAAGGAAGGCGACAAGATCAAAGCCGGCCAGACGATCGCCGAGATCGAAACCGACAAGGCCACGATGGAAACCGAAAGCCAGGAGGCTGGAACCGTCGCGGCCATTCTGGTGCGCGAAGGGCAGAAAGTTCCGGTGGGCACGGTATTAGCGGTGCTCGCGACGGGGGCGGAGAAGGCGGAGGATTTGAAGAAACAGTATGCGTCTGGAGCGAAACCAGCAGCGGCTGCGCCAAGCGGTGCATCACCCGCGAAGACGGCGCCAGCGCCGACGGCACCCGCTCCGGCGACGGGCGTGGGAATGCCCCGGAAACCTGCGACAGCACCATCACCCGCGCCGGCTGCGCCATCAAAGCGATACGATTTTGACATCGTCGTCATTGGCGGCGGCCCCGCCGGCTACGCGGCGGCCATTCGCGCGGGGCAGCTCAAGAAGCGCGTGCTCTGTATCGAAAAAGAAAACCTCGGCGGAACGTGCCTGAACTGGGGCTGCATTCCCACCAAGGCCCTGCTGGAAGATGGCGCGTTCATCCGCAAGCTGCGCGATGAGGGGGCCGAGCATGGCGTCACTTATCAGAATTTGTCAATCGATTTTGCGAAGCTGATTGGGCGGAGCCGGAAGGTGGCCGACAAATTGCAGAAAGGTGTCGGCTGGCTCTTTTCCAAATATGGCGTGCAGCATGAAATGGCCGTCGGCCAGCTCCTGGGGCCGCACCGCGTGAAATATCAGGGGAAAAATGGATCGAAGGAAGTTACGGCCGATCATGTGATCATCGCCGTCGGCGCAAAATCGACGGCGCTGCCCTTCGCCCCCTTCGATGGCAAGCGCATCATCGGCTCGCGCGAGGCGATGACGCTGCCGACAAAGCCCAAAAGCATGGCGATCATCGGAGCGGGCGCGATCGGCTGCGAATTTGCGGATTTCTACAATGCCGTCGGCGTCGATGTCACCGTTATCGAGATGCTGCCCAATCTTCTGCCTAATGAAGATGAGGAAGTGTCGCTGCTGCTCAAGCGCATCTTCGAGAAGCGCGGCATCAAGGTTTATCTCAACACCAAAACCGACAAGATCGAGAATACCGCGAATGGCGTGAAGCTGACCCTTTCTGGAGAAACGCAGGCGACGATCGAGGCGGATGTCGTTCTCGTTGCGGTGGGCGTCACCGGAATGGTCGAAGGGCTCGTTGGCCCCGGCTGCAATCTGGCGCTCGAGCGCAATCGCGTGAAAACCGATCATGAATATCGAACGAATCTGGAAAACGTCTGGGCCGTCGGCGATTGCATCAGCATCCACTGGCCCGAGCATATGTCGATGGGCGGCTATCGCCATCCCGATCTGGCGCACGTCGCCCATCACGAAGCGGTGAACGTCGTCGAGCATATCTGCGGCGTTTCCGATCACACGCTGGATTACAAATTCACGCCCGGCTGCACCTACACGCATCCGCAGGTGGCCAGCATGGGCTACACCGAAAAACGCGCGCGCGAAGCGGGAAGGCAGATCAAAGTTGGCAAGTTCCCCTTCAGCGCCAGCGGCCGGGCGCTCGCGGCAGGCGAACCCGCGGGCTTCGTCAAGCTAATTTTCGATGCCAAGTATGGCGAACTTCTGGGCGTGCACATGATCGGCGAAAATGTCACCGACATGCTCGGCGAGCTGGTCGTGGCCCGAAATCTGGAAGCGACCGAAGAGGAAATCCTGCAGGCGATTCACCCGCATCCGACCTATTCCGAAGCCATCATGGAAGCCGCGGCGTCGGCGGATGGAAAAGCCATTCATATTTAGTCGCAAGCGCATGAGCGATGGATTCACCCCGCGATGATGATCCGACTCCCGCCGACCGCACGTCCGATGGCTTCAACGTGCGGTATGCGGCGCAGTTCGGCTTCGCGCTGCTCGGCTATCTGCTGGTGGACATGGGGCTGATGCTGATGATGGCCCTTCGCTTTGAGGGCCAGCCGCCGATGCGGATGATGATCCCCACAGCCGTCGGGCTTGTGGTGCTGCTTGGATTTGCGATCTTCACGCGCGTTGCATTTGGCTGGCGCGGCGTGCTCGCCGGCGCGGTCACCGCGACGATCACGATGATCGCCTGCGGCGCGGTCGTGCTGCTGGTGATCACGCGGTTTAAGGCGCAGGGACTTTAGCTCCGCACAGCCAAGCTCGCGGGCGCATTTAAGATTGTCCCGCCCGCGGCCGTTTATCTTCGCCACTCGCTTGATCGGGGCTGTTCGCATCATCCAGCGGCCGCGATCGGCGTTCGTCTTCGACATCTTCCGCATTGATCTGCCGAAGATCCTGCTTGTTCGGCACGGCTTCTTCAATCTTGTCGCGCGAGCGCGCTGGAGTGGCTTTGTTATTATCGAGCCGGCCCATGCCGGACTCTTTTTCCGGTTGCGCCCGCTCGTAGGCACGTGCGGGATCGGGGGCGAGTTCTTCGGATGCCGGTCTCATCTGCTCAGCCATTACGACCTCCGTGGTCAGGACAAATAAATGATCGCAAGCGGCATGCCGAGGCAGGCTCTGCTTGAGAATGATCGATTGACAATTAATTGGCGGTGGGATCGTCAGGAATGAATCGCGGATCGAGCCAGGGATACGCGGAGGTCAGCGTCAGCCGTCGGCGAAGTTGTTCCCACTGATCTTCGGACTCGGAAAAAACCATCTGCTCATTGGCCGCGACAGTCAGCCAGGATCCGGTCTCGAGTTCGCCTTCCAGTTGGCCGGCTCCCCAACCGGCATAGCCGACGAAGAATTTCATCGAGCCGTTGTTCTGCACGACCAGTTGCTCGAGGGCCTCCTTCTCCGTGCTCCAGTTGACGCCGGGAATGACGCTGATCTGCGAAAGCTTGGCATCATCGTGCAGCACCATCAGCGGCCCCTCGCACGGCCCGCCCTGATGCATCGGCTCTTCGAGAAAACAAGGCGTTTCACTCACCTGCTCCCACACCGTCTGCACGTTCACATCCAGCGGCCGATTGAGGATCAGCCCCATCGCGCCGCTCTCGTTGTGCTGAACGATCAGCACCACCGACCGGGCAAAATTCGGATCCATCAGCCGCGGCGATGCGATCAGCAAATGGCCTTGAAGCGATTCCATGACAGGCCAAACACCCTACCAAATCCAAATCGCCCTGCCCATATGCGATAGTCGGCATCCAATTCGGTGAGACAAATGGGGCGCAGGGCGCGTCGCGGCACCCCAAAATGTCCGATCGTCACAAACCCTGCAAGATCAACCGGATACCAACGACTCGCACTCCTCACTGACAATCCATGCGGGAGATTCGCCAGCGGCAAGCAGGTCCAAGAGGATATCCTTGGTTCCAACCTGCAGAGTAAGTATTGACATGATGTCTCCGGATGCAGACTCGCAATACGCGCGCAGTCCGGTTGCGGCGGCGCGTCATCCTTAAGTTCCGGCCTTGGTGACGTCGGCAAGCTGTCGTTGCATAATCGCGCTACGCCTGCAGCGCCTTCGCCCCGGCTTCGGCGACGGCTTGGTCTTGTTTACCGGATCCTCCGCTGACTCCAATCGCACCCACGATTTCTTTGCCGCGCTTCAGGGGGACGCCGCCGGCAAAGATCATCACTTTGCCGGAGTTGGAGGCATGGATGCCGAAGAATTGATCGCCCGACTGGCTGTTCTTCCCAAGCTCGCCGGTCTCGATGTCAAACGCCCGGCTCGTCCAGGCTTTCTTGATGCTGATGTCGATGCTGCCGAGCCAGGCCCCTTCCATTCGCTCGAAAGCCAGCAGGTTTCCGCCGGCGTCCACCACCGCCACATTCATCGGCTGGCCGATGTCCTGGGCTTTTTTCTCCGCTGCTGCAATGATGCGCCGCGCGTCGCTGAGAGTGATCATGTTCGATGCTCCTTCCAAAGAGTGATGCGATCTTAGAAAGAGAAGCGGCGGGACAAAAGCAAAATCTTGATGGAAAGATTTCAATCTGAGATTTCAAATTTGAAATCGCAGATCTCAGATGCGATATCCGGTGCTACCGTCACCCTACGATAAACTGCACACGTTTAGCGGTCTCGCTTGCGAGACGTTGTGCGCGCCTTTTTTTCCGAAACCCCAAACCCTCTCCGCGTCAGTGCGCGATTGGAATCAAAAAGACCGCGCGCAACGGCTAGTAATCGAGGATCATAAAACATAAGGACGCAACTAAAAAAGGAGCGACCCTCGGGTCGCTCCTCATCATGATATTCGATTGACGATTCTTCGCGTTCAAACATTAATCGCGCTGACGCGGACTCGCAGATACTGCTGGCGATGCCCCTTCGTGCGGGTATAACCCTTGCGCCGGCGATACTTCACGCTCACCACCTTCTTGCCCTTCTCGGGCCCCAGCACGTCGGCCATCACCTTCGCGCCTTCCAGCGCCGGCAAGCCGATCTTCGGCTCACCTTCGCCGCCGACCAGCAGCACCCGGCCCAGTTGAATGCTCTTGTCTTCGGTGGCGGGCCGATCAATCAAAATCGTGTCGCCGGTCGTCACCTTATACTGCCGGCCGCCCTCTTCAATGATCGCGTACATGTCAAAGCTCCAATAGACTCAATTCAAAGCGTGGAAAAGCGGGGCATTTTGGCAAAAAAGAGGCGGATGTCAAGGGGGTGCCGACCTGAGTCATCCCCAGTTCCCGAATTACTTTTTTCAAACCTGCGCGAACAAATGGCGGCCCCGCGCGCACGAATGAGAGCGTTTCTGCGTCAGGCCTGACGCACTTCCCATTCACACGGAGGT
>Ga0134128_10001565_pt1 | contig 29145 bp, 26 predicted proteins | sample KB31754_FD_96462 | JGI IMG/M metagenome (GOLD analysis project Ga0134128, IMG submission 96462) | Terrestrial soil microbial communities with excess Nitrogen fertilizer from Kellogg Biological Station, Michigan, USA - KB3-175-4 | ecosystem: Environmental > Terrestrial > Soil > Unclassified ... | reverse complement strand
TGGCGGCGCGGGCGCGATCCGTATCGCATCTGGCTCGCGGAAATCATGCTGCAGCAGACGCGCATCGCCGCCGCGCTGCCCTATTACGAACGCTTCCTCGAGCGCTTCGCGAATGTGCGCGAGCTTGCGGAGGCGCGGGAAAGCGAAGTCCTGAAATATTGGGCAGGGCTCGGTTATTACAGGCGCGCGCGCAATTTGCATCGCGCTGCAAGACAAATCGTCCGCGAACACGCCGCGCAATTCCCCTCTGACGCCAACTCGGCGCTTGCGCTTCCCGGCATCGGGCGTTACACGGCCGCGGCGATTTTGAGCATCGCGTACGACGCGCCCCTGGCTGCGCTCGATGGTAATGTTGCGCGAGTTCTGGCGCGGCTCTGCGCGGTCCGCAGCGATCTGCGCGCACCAAAAATGTGGCGCAAACTCGCAGCAGCGGCGCAAACGCTTCTGCCCTCGCGCGCGCCCGGCGACTGGAACCAGGCGATGATGGAACTCGGCGAGACGTTCTGCACGCCGCGCTCGCCCAATTGCGCCGCCTGCCCCATCGCGCGGCATTGCAAGGCACGCGCTCTGGGCATCGCGGACAAATTGCCCGTTGCGCGTCAGAAACGCGCGCCGGCCAAAGTCCACATCGCCGCGGCGGTTCTTGTCGATTCGCGCGGACATACTTTGCTCACAAGAATCCCGGGCGCACACGACTCGGTGCTGTTTTCGCGGCTGTGGCAGTTCCCCGCTGTCGCCATCACGAGCAACGGCGATTCTGGACACGGTTCAACCAGCGATTCGGCGAATCGTTCCACGAAGGACACGGCAAACGAACTCGTCGAGCATTTGCGCACGTCTCTGGGAATCCTGAATCAGCCGTTGACGCCGCTGCCGGTGGCTTCGCACACGGTCACATTTCGCAAAATCACGCTCGCGCCTTTTCTTGCGCGAGTCGCGCGTCTGCCGAAGCGTCCAGGCTGCCGCACTTTGCCGCTCGCGAAATTGAGGCGTCTTCCCGTTTCCAGCGCCACACAAAAAATCGCCCGCGCCGCAATTGACGCACTGGGCCAGTAACGCGTTCGCTCCCGCGGGATTCGACAGCCAATTCTGCGCGGCGGCGCAATGCTAAAATTGGCGGATGGCCCAAGTGCTCTCAGTTACGCCAGCCGTGAAAGCACAGCCGCTTCCCGTCATCCAGCGATATTTTGAGGTTTCGCTTTTCCTGCTGGTCGCAACGGGCATTCTGGCGCTGATCGCCACGGGCAAGCTCGACGTGTTCACGACCGTTGCGGCAGCGGTCGCGCTCGCTTACAAAGGCTGGGGCATTGCGCGGGGGCGCGGACCTGAACTGACCCATCGCAACGCAACTGCATTCGTCCTTGGTATTTCGTTTTCTTCCCTGTCGACCTTTGGGTTTTCTCGCGCGAGCTCGCCGCCAGCGCGCCGAATCCTTTGCTCTACGCCGCTTTGCTCGCCGCGATTCACTTGCTAATTTTCGCTTCGATCATTCGCCTTTATTCCTCGCGCACGGTCCGCGATTATATTTTTCTTGCGTTGCTGGCGTTCGCCGCGATGCTGGCGTCGGCCATTCTGACGGTGAACACAACGTTTCTTGTCGCGCTGGCTGTGTTCCTGCTGCTCGCGGTCTCCAGTTTCGTCGGACTCGAAATCCGGCGGAGTTCCGAAGGCGCGGTTTTTCCGACGTTCGTGCCGGGAAGCGCGGCGGCGCGCCGTCTTCATCGCGCATTGGGATTGACCTCCGTGCTGGTTGCCGCCAGCGCGTTGCTGATAGGCGGTCTGATTTTCTTCCTCATCCCGCGCTTCACCGCCGGTTACATGAGTGCATTCGACCTGCAGCCCACATTGATGACCGGCTTCACCGACAATGTGGAGCTAGGCGAAATCGGCGTGATCAAACAAAGCAGCGAGGTGGTGATGCGCATTCGCGTGCAGGGCGATGATGCGGCGCGCGCGCAGGAAATTCACTGGCGCGGCATGATCCTTACGAATTTCGACGGCAAGCGATGGTTCACGCCCGCGACCGATTCCGTTGTGGTCACTCCCGATGGATCCGGCGCTTACCAGTTGGGCGTTGCACCGCTTCCCGCGGATTCTTTTTATCTGCTGCGCTACACGGTGCTGATGGAGCCCGTCGCCACGGACGCCATTTTCGTCGCTGCGCGTCCCACGACGATCTGGGGGCGCTTCGGACCCGATTCCGGCGGCGAACGCGCGCGAAGTTATCTGATCTTGAATCGCACGGGCACGCTCCTGAATCCCTTTCACAATACGAGCGCCGTGCATTACGACGCTGTCTCGCAGATTCCCAGGGTGCCGCCGCAAAAATTGCGCGACGCGACGGCCGCGTATCCGCCGGACGTCAGTTCCACTTATTTGCAACTGCCCAGACTTGACCCGCGCATCAAGCAGCTCGCGGAAAGAATCACCGCGGACGCTCCAACGCCATACGACAAAGCCTCGAACATCGCGCTGTATCTGCGCACGCGCTTCGGCTACACGCTCGATCTATCGGACATGAAGCATCGCGATCCGCTGGCGTATTTTCTTTTTGTCAAGCGCGCCGGCAACTGCGAATACTTCGCCTCCGCCATGGTCGTCATGCTGCTAGCGCTGGGGATTCCCGCGCGTTACGCGACCGGATTTCTCGCCGGCGAATATAACGACCTGGCGCACGATTACATTGTCCGCGGGAGCGACGCGCACAGCTGGGTCGAGGCCTACTTCCCCGGCTACGGTTGGATCACGTTTGACCCCACGCCGCCGGGAGACGAAGAGCACAATGGTGCGTTCGCGCGGCTGGGAATGTATTGGGATTGGTTTCAGTTCAGCTGGAATGAATGGATCATCAACTACGATTTTGCGCACCAGATTTCGCTGGCTCACAATATTCACGAATCGTCGCGAGCGTGGTCTGATCGCGTTTCGCAGTACTACCAGGCGAAGCGCCGCGAAACTATCGACCGGCTGAAACAGTGGCAGGCGCGCCTCTCGAATTCGCCATACTCGCTCCCGGGCGCGCTCGTATTTCTGCTTCTGATGCTGATTTATTTTCGCGGACGCGCCATGGGCGGCTTCGTCGCCATTCGTTGGAGCCTGCGCGCGCACCGCGAAGGCAAATTGCCGCCGGACCTCGCGGCATTCGAGTATCGCCAGATGCTGCGCCTGCTCGAACGCCGCGGCTGGCGCAAATCCGCCGCGCAAACGCCGCTCGAATTCGCCGCGTCGATTCGCGTTCCCGAATTCGCCGGCCCTGTCGCCGAGATCACGGAAATGTATCAGTCATCACGCTTCGGCGCGCACCCCGCCGACGCCCGCCGCGTCATCTCACTGCTCGCCGCCCTCAAGTCCCTCCGGACGAAAAAAGGACTGAGATGAAGCCGGAAAAATGAAACAGACTAAATCCTTTTTTGTGGAAGTGTGTTGGAATCCTCTGTCTTTGTGGCTAAACGTCATCTCTGCGATCTTCTTGTTATGGGATAAATTCTTGCCTAGTGATTGGCCCGGGAGACTCCCCGTCGTCTCATTTTTCCACGGCATACACTGGCCGACGCGGGTCGTAGCTCTTCTTGTAGTAAACATGCTTGTGGTGTTGAGGGGTACCCGCTCCGCCATTCGAGCGCGCGACGCGGAAATTGGTCGACTGCAAAACGACATAAATCCACCCGATCTTGCAATCGCCTGTTCGGGGTTTCCGTCCTACGAATTTCTCACAGTTTCGAACGCAGGTCCCGGGACGGCACACAACATCACGGTGAAGCAGGTCTGTAACTGTGGAGTTTACTCCGAGCCAGAACCCATCGATTTCATCCAGGAAGGAACGTCTAAGTCGTATAAGCCTCGCGTATATCTCAAGTCGTCAAAGGCACTCGGCGAAATGGGGTTTGGGAGCCTCCTCAAGGCGGCTTACAACGCCCGCCCACCGAAACTCGACACAACCAAGCCGACCGTGCTTTCAATGTGTGTCACACACTTCGACGCGACAAACCGGAAATTCGAATCTGAATTCGAAGTTAGGTATACGCACTCAAGTGCCGAGATCAACATCAGCTTGAAGACACGCAGATTTGTTCAGTCATCTACTTAATCTCCAGCACTTCTTTTTCTTTCGACGCGGACAGATCCTCGACCTTCTTGGTTTCCGCGTGCGTCAATTTTTCAAGCTCGTCGAGCGCGCGCTTCTTGTCGTCCTCGCTGATTTTCTTTTCCTTTTCTAGCTTCTCGACGGCTTCCTTGATGTCGCGCCGGATATTCCGCACTGCCGTGCGATGATTTTCCAGAACTTTGTGAATCATCTTCACCAAATCTTTTCGACGCTCTTCCGTCAGCGACGGAATCGGCACGCGCAGCACTTTGCCGTCCGAAGTCGGATTCAGCCCCAAATCGGAAGTGCGAATCGCCTTGTCGATCAGCGGCACGGCCGTGGGATCCCACGGCGCAATCGTGATAATCGTGGGGTCGGGAACCGAGAGCGAGCCAAGCTGATTGATGGGCATCGGAGTCCCGTGATAATCGACGCGAATGCTATCGAGCAGCGCCGTATTCGCGCGCCCGGTCCGCACGCCCGCCAAATCCTTGCGAAAATCCTCGACCGCTTTTTCCATGCGCGCTTTCGCCTGCGCCAGGGCATCTTTTGTACTTGCAATCGTCGTCATCAGTTCCGCCTCATCCCTTCACGTTGTCGCTCTTGCCTCTGCCGGCCACTAGTCACGAACCGCCAGCCACTGCTCTACGCCGTAACAATCGACCCGACTTTTTCTCCCATCACGACGCGCTGCAAATTCCCCGGCACATTCATATTGAAAACCAGAATCGGCATTTTGTTGTCCATGCACAACGAAATCGCCGTCGAATCCATCACCGAAAGGCCTTTCTGGATCACATCGAGATACGAAATCTTCTCGAACATCCGCGCGCCCTTCACTTTTTCCGGGTCCGCGTCATACACGCCATCGACGCGCGTCGCTTTCATAATCACCTGCGCCTTGATTTCCATGGCGCGCAGAGCCGCCGCTGTGTCCGTTGAAAAATAGGGATTACCGGTGCCCGCCGCAAAAATGACGATGCGCTGCTTCTCCAAGTGTCGCGTGGCGCGGCGGCGAATAAATGGCTCGGCGACCTGATGCATTTCAATCGCGCTGAGCAATCGCGTGTGGCATCCGAGTTTTTCGAGTGCGTCCTGCAGCGCCAGCCCGTTAATCACCGTGGCGAGCATGCCCATGTAATCGCCGGTCGCGCGGTCAATCGCGAACGATTTTTGCCGGCCACCGCGAAAAATATTTCCGCCGCCCACCATAATGGCGACCTGCACGCCGAGCGCATTCACTTCTTTCAGTTCCTGGGCGATCCCCGCCACCGTTTCCGCGTGGATGCCGGAGCTCAGCGGCCCTTGCAACGACTCGCCGGAAAGCTTCAAGACAATTCGCTTATAAACGGGGCCGTTTCCGTCTCCAACTTTCACGTTGGTCTTCGCCCCAGCTTTCGCGTTAACGTTGGCGGCTATTTTCGGCGTGGGCATCTCAAGAGCTTCCCGTCTTCCATCGTGTGTTGAAGGATTAGCGTCCGCAGTTCGCACGCATTCTAGCAGAGATTTCCGCCGCAGGCACACACGTCTCCGCGGAGTTATGCCGATTGGAAAGTATGTTCCGCAGGACTAGGTTTGAAGATTAGGAGTCCGACGAGGACGGCTTCGCGGGGGCGGCGGCCGGGGCCGGCCCGGGTGAAGCGGCTGGCGGTCCTGCTGAATCCTGGCCGCTTGCTCCGAGCGCGCCCGCGCCATCCGACTCGCCCACCTTAAATCGAGCGTAGCGGCGCACGGCGATATTCTCACCGAGCTTGGCGATCGCCTGATCGATCAGTTCCTTCACGGTCAGGCCTTCGTCACGAATGAAGTGCTGCTCGTACAGGCAATTCTCTTCGTAGAATTTTTCCATCTTGCCGCTCACGATTTTCTCGAGGACTGCGTCCGGCTTTCCCGTGGCGCGCGCCTGCTCCTTATAGATCTCGCGCTCGCGGTCGAGCGTTTGCTGGGTCACTTCCTCGCGCCGCAGAAAGCGCGGGTCGAGCGCTGCAACGTGCATCGCCACATCGTGGCACAGCTTCTGGAAATCCTCCGTGCGCGCCACGAAATCGCTTTCGCAATTCAACTCCAGCAGCACGCCGATCTTTCCGCCGGCGTGGATGTAGCTCGAGACCAGGCCCTCCGAAGTGGTGCGCTGCGCCTTTTTCTGCGCGGCTGACTGCCCCTTCTTACGCAGAATCGTGGTCGCCTGATCGAGATCGCCCTTGGCTTCGACGAGCGCTTCCCTGCATGCGGCAAACCCAGCGCCGGTTCGTTCGCGCAGTTCCTTCACGAGTTGCGCCGGGATACTTGGTGTGTTTTCCGGTGTCGCCATTTTCTGGTCCGTATCCTTCCGAATCAATTCCTAAATTGCGTGCTGCTGTTGCGGCATTGAACTTGCAGAATCGTTCCGCGCTATGCGGCGCCATCTTTCGCGATGTCCACAGCGGGAGATTCCTCGGCGGGCGCTTCTTCGGCAACCGCTTCCGCCACCGGCTCACCTTCCACGAAGTCGCCCTCTTGCTTTTCGTACTGCTCGTAGGCGCTGGTATCGACGTACTCGACGCCCTCTTCTCCACCCTCGGCGCCTTCGGCCGCTTTCTGCTCGGCGATTTGCGTTTGCTCGTACTGCTCGCGCCCGGCGAGAACCGCGTCCGCAATCTTCGACGTGAACAGGCGTATCGCGCGCAAAGCGTCGTCGTTGCCGGGAATCACCCAGTCGACCAGGTCGGGATCGCAATTCGTATCGACGATCGCGACCACCGGGACGCCCATGCGGCGCGCTTCCTTTACCGCGTTCACTTCCGCGTTGGGATCGATCACGAACATCAAATCCGGCAGCGCGGTCATATTCTCGACGCCTTCGAAATTCTGGTTTAAGTGCTTCAACTCGCGATCATGCCGCGCCGCTTCTTTTTTCGGCAGCGTGGTCACGCGTCCATCCTCGACCATGGCCTTCAGCAGCTTCATGCGCTTGATGGATTTCTGCAGCGTGGCCCAATTCGTCAGCGTGCCGCCCAGCCAGCGATGATTCACAAAAAACATTCCGCAGCGCTTGGCCTCTTCGGCAATCGCTTCCTGCGCCTGGCGCTTCGTCCCAAGAAACAGGATGGATTTGCCGCGCGACGCGTGATCGCTCACTTGCCGCGACGCTTCGCGAAACATTTTCAGGGTTTTTTGCAGGTCAATGATGTGGATTCCATTGCGTTCGCCGAAAATGTATTCCTTCATCTTCGGATTCCAGCGGCGGGTCTGGTGGCCGAAGTGAACTCCAGCCTCCAGCAATTCCTTCATCGTGATTTCAACCAATGTTCCTCCTCGTTGGATGAATGCTTTGATCCCGGCTGGCCATTTCGCGAACCGGAACAGCATCCTTTTTTGCCGGTACCTTGCCGGCCGTGAATTTAGGTCAATCGCTCGCGATGATTACTGAGGGCCGATGCGAAACGACGGGCCTTAGATTATGCCGAAGAATTCTTCGTTCAACCGCAACTCGAAATCCCAGCTCACGGACTGCAAACAAATCCTGCCACTCGCCACTTCCGTTTACCGCTTGCTGAACTGGAAGCGACGACGAGCGCCCTTCTGCCCGTACTTCTTGCGCTCTTTCATGCGCGAATCGCGCGTCAGAAAACCATTTTTTCGCAGCCCTGGCCGCAGCTCCGCGTTGAACACAGACAGCGCGCGCGAAAGTCCCATGCGCACCGCGCCGGCTTGACCGCCCACGCCGCCGCCCTTCGCTGTCGCTTTCACGTCGAGCTGCTGCACAGTCTCGGTGAATTTCAGCGGCTCGACCGCCGTGGTCAGCCACGCCACATTCTTGAAATATTCTTCCACGGCGCGGCCGTTCACCGTGAACTTGCCCGAGCCCATCTTGATATACACGCGCGCGACCGACTCGCGGCGCCGGCCCGTGCCGAAAAATTGCTTCCCTGCACCCTCATCCGAATTTGGCGACGTTCCCAAAAATCCCTCCGAAAATCCAGCTCTGGAAGTGTACAACCCTTACGATTACTTGTTTTCGAGTTTCTGCGGCGTTTGTCCCGCGTGACGCGCAAGCTGTTCCTCGCCGATATAAATCCGCAGCTTCTTTGCGCGGCGCGCGCGCAATTTATTTTTCGGCAGCATGCCCAGCACCGCTTCGCGGATCACGAAGTCGGCGCGTTGCGGCATCAGGCGCTTAATCGGCACTTCCTTCAGGCCGCCGGGATAGCCGCTATGCGTGCGATAAACTTTCTGGTCGATTTTATTGCCCGTCAGCCGAATTTTCTCGGCGTTCACCACCACTACGTGGTCGCCGCAATCGAGATGCGGCGTGTACCGTGGCTTGTCCTTGCCAATCAGAATGCTGGCGACGCGCGCCGCCAGCCGCCCCAGCGCCTGATTCGTCGCATCGATCACAAACCAATCTTTTCCGGCCGTCAGTTCCTCGACGTCCCGGCCCCTCGGAATATACGTGCGCATCTGCTCTGTACGCCCTCTCGGTTAAAAGACAAACGATAACGATACGTTACAAGTGCTCTTTTGTCAACGCGCGGCGGCGGCCCTGAGCTAGCGCAGTGGCAACATTTTGCGCCTTGTCGCTGCGTGCCGGTGCGCCGATTTGGCTAGATTCGCAATCCCAATCTATGGCACGCTTCGACGGGGAAATCGCATGAGAAGAATACTAGAAATATTGAGCAAGCCTGCGGCACTAGCCAGCGGATGGACCAGCGCAATTCTTTGCTTCAGCGCCGCCATCGGTTTTTGGATCGCCGGAGAGCACCGCAGAGCCATCGCCTGGGTTGCGCTCGGCACAGTCGAAGTCGCGGCGATTGTCCTGTAAACCTGTTAGGGACGCAAGATTCCGCGCACGCTCACGCGGACGAGAATCATCCTCGCAAGGCGCGGGTGGGATCGGTCCGTGACGCGCGCCACGCCGGCAGGAAGCAGGCCGCCAATGACGCAATCATCATCACCACGAACGCTGAACCAAACGCCAGCGGGTCGCGCGGGCTTACTTCATATAGAAGGTAGCCCATCAGCCGCGTCAAACCCAGTGCGACCGCCGCGCCGACGACAACGCCACCGCCCGTCAACGCCAGGCCTCGCAGCATGACCAGCCGCATCAGATCCGCTCCGCCGGCTCCCAGCACCATGCGCAACCCCAGTTCGCGCGAGCTCTGCGACACCGCATACGACATCACGCCGTACAGTCCGATAGCGGCGAGCAGTACCGCCAATCCGCCCAAGACTCCGACCAAAGTAACCGCAACCTGTTGCGGCGATGTGGAGCGGTCCAGCTGTTCTTGCAGAGTGATGATCTCGTAGGGCGCGAGATTCGCGTCCAAAGCGTGGACTTCGCGGGTCAGCGCGGCAGCCATCGATTGCGGGCTTAAGGACGTTCGGATATTCAGCCCCGGTTGAATCGCGAAATTCTGGCGCAGGGGAACATAAAAAAACGGTTTCGGCAATTCACGGACGCTTTCGTACTTGGCGTCCTTGGCGACGCCAATCACGCGCATCCATCGGCCTTTGACCTGAATGCGTTTGCCGATCGGATCGCCACCGCGCCAAAATTGCGCGGCCATCGTCTGATTCACCACGGCCACCAGAGCGGCTTTTTCGTCATCCGCGCGCGCGAATTCGCGGCCCGACACAAGCGGGATACCCATCGTGACGAAATACTCGGGGCCTACTTCGTTGTAGTCCACAGTAGGCTGTTCGCCCGGCGGCGGCTGATAACCATCAACGGCCATCGGCGTGGAAGAATAAGGTTTGTAGCCCAGTGGCGTCGTGCGCGCGTATGCGGCCGATTCGACGCCCGGCAGCGCCCTCACGCGATCAATCAGTTCGTCCTGGAAACTCCTCGCGCGGCCCGCGTCATATCCGGCGGAAATTAAATCTACGGCAGTATTCAGCACTTCCTTGGTGGAAAATCCGGGGCTGGCCGTTCTGATTTTCTGCAGGCTTTGCAGCAGCAACACCGTTCCGACCAACAAAACGAAGCTCAGCGACACCTGGACGAGAACCAGGCCTGAGCGGACCCACGTTTTTCCGTGGCCGCCAACCACGCCCGCCGTTTCGGCGTTCAACGCTCCGGCAAGATTGATGCTGCGAGTCTGAATCGCGGGAACCAAACCCAGCAAGAGCGTGGCGAGCAAGCAGACGCCTGCGCTCAGTGCCAGCACGCGCCAATCGAGTTCGCCCGGCAGATACACCGACACGCCGCCCCGCGCGGGGAAAAGGAGAACGAGCGCGTCGCGGCACCAGCGCGCAACGATGAAACCCCCGGCTGCGCCGAACGCTGCCAATATCAGGCCTTCAGTAAGAAGTTGCCGCAACAGCCGGCCGCGCCCGCATCCAAGCGCGAATCGAACCGTCATTTCATGCCGCCGCGCGAAGGATCTGACCAGCAGCAAATTGGCGATATTCGCGCATGCGATCAGAAGAACAAAAACAACCACCGCAAGCATGATTCCCAGCGTCGGGAGCAGCGTATCTGCGCCGTTGAATGGCGTCTGCCACAACGGCCAGAGCTTGATGCCGCGGCCGCGATTCGTCGCCGGATAGCCGGCTTCCAGTCGTTTCGCGACGGCCGAAATTTCCTCCTGCGCCTGTTCGCGAGTCACGCCCGGTTTCAGCCGCACGTAGCCTTCAATCCAACGCGCGTCGCGATCCTCCAGTTTGTAACCGCCCGCTTCGAAAATCTCCTCCATAGACGCCGGGACCCAAAACTTCATGGCCCAGCCCACGAATGTCCCGTAAAACCCCTGTGGCGCAACGCCGACAATTGTATGCATCACGCCGTTAAGGCGCTGCGTCTTCCCGACAATTTGCGGGTCGCCGTTGAACCGGTCTTTCCACAGCTGATAACTGATCACCGTCACGGGATGAGCGTTCCGCCCGGAGTCCTCGCCCGGCTCGAATCCGCGCCCAAGAATCGGGCGCACGCCAAGCGCGTCGAAGTAATTCGACGATACGATGCTGCCGGTCACGACTTCGGCCCGGTCGCCGATGCCGAGCGTAATTCCCATTATTTTGCTTACGAAAAACGAGTCGATTAGCTTGCAGTTCTTCTGGAGGTCGAGAAAGTCGGGCCATGAGACAGCGGTGCGACTGTTGTCGGCCTGCGACGTCCCCGTGATGGCGAGCAGCCGTTCCTGGTGCGACACGAGAGGATACGGGCGGAACAGCACTCCCTCAACCCAACTGAAAACGGCGGCATTCGCGCCGATTCCCAACGTGAGGCAAAGAATTACGAGGATGGAAAAGCCCGGGCTGCGCCGCAGCATCCGGAAACCGAAACGGACGTCTTGCAACGTGGTTTCGATCATGCGAAGCCCCCTCCTATCACGGTAGACTTCCTTGGTCTGCTCCACGCCGCCGAAGGTGCGAAGCGCTTCGCGGCGCGCGTCCTCGGCGGACATTCCTTTGTGCATGTTCCGTTCCACAGCCATTTCCACATGCGAGCGCAGTTCTGCGTCAAGCTCTTCGTCGAGATGACGCCGGCGAAAAAGCGCGGCGACGCGACGCATCAACACGCGGCAAAATTCACCCATGGTTTAGGTCGTCCTCAGTACTCGATTGATCATCGCAGACATGCGATCCCAGCTTTCCGCTTCCTCCGCAAGCTGCTTGCGCCCCGCGCGCGTCAGAGAGTAATACTTGGCTTTACGATTATTTTCCGAGACGCCCCATTTGGACGCGATCCAGCCGCGTTGCTCCAGACGCAGCAGCGCCGGATAGAGCGTTCCCTGGTTCAATTGCAGTAGATCCTTGGACACCTGTTGGATGCGCACCGCGATTCCGAAGCCATGCATCGGCCCCATGGAATCGAGCGTCTTCAGCACCAGCAAATCGAGCGTTCCCTGCAGGACTTCGGCCTTGGAAGTTGGCACGGACTCCTCTAGACAATCAAAAGGAAGTCTAGCATAGTTCTGTTGGCCGTCAACAGGAGTTGGCGTTAACAAGCGGCTCGTTAAACAGCCGCCTCGATACGTAGGGTTTACCTGGAATTCGCCCTCCGCTCAGACAGATATGCATGCAGTGATTTGATGCCCTGAATCAGCAGCGCAACGTCAAGAACTAACAAAACCAAGCCTGGCAATACTATGGGTGGTACATCCTTGAGACCGGTTCCTACGACATGACGAAGTACGAAAACGCCCAGGCGCACGCCCTCCGGAATAAAAACGGCGCTCGCACCAGCCGCTGTCAGCCACACAAGAAAATTCACAGGATGAAAATGCTCCTCGCCCGGCAGTTCGGAACGATGCCTTGATTTTATCGCATGTACGATTAGCCAGACATCGCACCAGACGATCAGGATGGTAAGGACTAACAAGAAAAGCGGAAGCGCCATCGTGTCAAAATCGAAGGAAGAGGAGCCACGGAGTTCCATCGATTGCGCTATGAACGATTCCGCGCTCACCATCGTCACGCTGAATGCGCCGGCCATTAGCAGCCATTTGCCGGCGCGATGAGTGTAGGGCTGGACCGCAGCCCCAACTATCAGCATCAACGCAAGCAGCCAGGGTATGACCACGGCAAAGAAGGTAAACCCCGTGAAGAGTCCCGTGGCTATTGCGAGAACTCGCAGGCCCCTGGGGAGAACGGGGCTCGTGCGGCTCTCAGAGCTGTCAGTTTTCACAAAGGCTCCTTCGAAGTTGTCGGCGGAAGGCGCATTGGTTGGCAGTTTGCTACGTTTCTCCGTTGACATCACAGCTGGGCGACGAGCTCGCGTCTCGTGGTGGGCGCTGCGAACTGTGACTACTTGGGCGACTCGGACTGCATTCTCTGCCGCACTTTCTGGATGTCCTCGTCGAACGCGGCGGCTTCGGCTTGCAATCTTTTCCGTTTGCCGGGCCCGACATTCGCGCCAAGCATTTCGCGTTCGATTCGCGCGCGCTCGCTTTCGAGATGCGCCAGCAATTCCCGGTCGTCTTCGTAAAGTTCGCCAATGGCTCGTTCGACCGCGCGCCGCGCCGTTACCCGGTAGTCCCGGCCCTTGCGCTTCCGTCGTCGCATCACGCGATCATGCCATAACGTCCGTCATGGCGACTCTGGATCGTTACTGCGCGCTGGCCGCGGCGGGGCGAACCGGCCGCGCGGGGCGTGGCGGCACTACGGCGGGGACGGCGAGGGAGCGCGCGCCGTTTTTGCCCACCGTGCGAATCGCGAAGAAGTGGTTGTCGGGTGAGACGCCGTCAAGCACGCGCGTCATGGTTCCTGGCGTCGCGTCGTTTATGTTTGGAGTTGTCTGAGCGTTTGGCGCTGCGCTGGCGTTCATCTCTTTGGCGGCGCGACGCTGCTCGCGGCTGCTTCCCGGCACAGTCGCGTCATTATACGAGGGACGGTTCGGCACAGTCGAAACCGCCTCTTGCGCGGCATCCGCAGCAACAAAATCGTAGACCGACCAGCGCGGGTCCGTCGTCTCGCGCCATAGGATTTCGTAGCCGGCGCGCTGCGGATCCGCGGGCGCGGACCATCGAATCTGTGCATATCCCATCGCCGTGCCGAACTGGTGAGTCATGGTCACTTGCGTGGGCGGCGCGGGCGCGAGCGCGAGTTCGCGCAGCACTTCCGTATTGTCGAGCGCGACGTTGCCCATGAATTTGAAGTCGAGAAATTTCGCGAAGTCGCCGTACTCGCGCCCATTTTCCGTGCGCGGCGTTTGATGCTGGTGGTCATAATTTTCCTGCGGCTCGGTGAAGCGCACAGCGGGCAGGCCCGCCGCGACGAACGGCATGTGATCGCCGCCGCGTCCCAGGCGATCGAGGCGGAAAATCAGGCGAATATTGTCGCGCCCGTCGATTTCCTCGATGGCGCGCGCCAGTTCGCGCGAAGGCGAATCCACACCGTCCGGCCCGCCACCGGAGAAAACGCGCACGCGATGCGGCCCGCCAGGAGCAGGGTCCGCGCCCACAATGTCGTTATTCAAATAGCCGCCGACGGTGTAGCCATTAGCCTGCAAATATTTCAGCATTTGCTGCGCACCCAGCAGACCCTCCTCCTCGCCGGAAAGCGCTGCGAAAAGCAGCGTCGCGCGATAGGTGCCGCCGGAAAGCAGGCGCGCGCCTTCGAGCGCCACCGCGACACCGGAAGTATCGTCATCGGCCCCGGGCGCGTCGGCGTTGGGATCGTTCGTCTGCGAAGGCCGCGAATCGAAATCTCCGCCGACAAGGAAAACAGTTTTCGCAAACGCGGGATCGCTGCCGGGAAGAATCGCATACACATTTTCGAGATGAAGTTTTTCGCTGCTGCGCGGGATGCTCGTTTCAAATTTGTCCACGACCACTTGCAGGCGCCCGCCGGAATCTTTCGCAATGGCCTGGAAGCGCGGCACGATGCGATCGCGCCCGCAGCCGATGCCGCGTTTCGGATCCGTCCACGACGAAAACGAGTCGCGCGTGCCGCAGGCGACTTGCTCGTTGATGATGGCGCGCATTTCATTTTCATCGATGGACGAGCGCGCGATTCGGCCCGTGGGCCGCGGCAGCAGCTTTGGCGCCGGCGCGCCGCCCGGAGGCTCCGCAGGATCCTGCGCGTGCGACGTCGCGCCAAACAATAAGACGCCGAGAAGTATCGCCGTAAAATAAATCGCTGAGAACCGCCGCCATCCAAACGAACCTGAAAATTTGCTCACGCTCGCAACCTCGCCACGGAATTTGTGCGCCGCGCGAAAAATTCACACCGCGCGCATGGAGTCTATGACGTGCGCGAGCGTGCCGCAAGTTTCTTTCAATTGGCAAGGGGAGCTGACAAACGGAGCGCTTTTCGTTCCTGCGAGGAGCTATGGGGACGCGAAAGCGCGGGAGAAGCGTACCCGGTCTGGGTTCGCCAGACCGGCCGCCAGATGCAATACTTCCGCGCGACGAAACTTAATCCGAAGAAGTGACCGCGGTCTTTGTCGCGCTGCTGCCGCTGCCGGCGGCGGTACGCGAGAACGATTTGTCGAGCGAGCCGGAAGCGTCGCCGCTCTTGTCGATCTCGATCGAGCCTTTGAAGTACGCGCCGTCCTCGATCATGATGCGCGCGGTGGTCAAATCGCCAACCACCGAGCCATCTTTTTTGATTTCGATGCGGTCGCGCGCCCGCAGATTGCCCTTGACGTTGCCGTATACGACGACTTCGCGGGCAATAATGTCGGCCGTAACTTTCGCGCTTGCGCCGACCGTCAGCTTGCGATCTTCCAGCTGAATCAGTCCTTCGACGCTGCCGTCAACGTTCAAATCTTCGTTGCCGGTGATTTCGCCCTTCAAGTGCAGACTTGCGCCCAGCCGCGCCGCGGCGCCGCTCGACGGTGTTGACGGATACATCGGATCATTTGCCATGGACTTCGCCTCCCAGTTTTGCGGTTGTGTTTTCGCCGGAGTCCCTGCCGGTTTCTCCGGTACTGCTGATGCTGCTTGCCCGCTAGGACGGGCCTGCTCGCCAGGACGCGCTTGCTCGCCAGGACGAACTTGTTCGCCTGGGCGAGATGCTTCCTGTTTTTTCTCGTTGCTACGCCACATATGGCCCCTCCTCGGTTCCCAAGGCGTACCAATACCAGTGAAGCGTGCTTCAGGCTGAGGGACTCTGAATCTAGTCTCTGCTCCACAACGGCGCAACAAAAAATTTCGCCCAAAGTGTCGCCACCGCCACCCGCCCAGAAGGCCAGCTTGGGTCAATGCAACGTAGACCGTCAGCTATGATTCAAGGAATCGCTGAATGCGGGATTCAACGCGGGCAACCTTCTTGTTTATCTGGCATTCCCAGATTACAATTGCTTTCCACCCCAGCTTCCGCAGCTCCGACAAGTGCAGGCGGTCTCTGTCCACATTCCTGCGCAACTTTTCCGTCCAATAACCTACCCTGCTCTTTGGAATCCGAGCATCCCTGCAACCAGCAGCGGGATGCAGGTGCCAAAAACAACCATGCACGAATATGGCTTTCCTGGATCGTGTGAAAACGATGTCTGGTTTTCCTGGAAGGTGTTTTGAATGGGTCCGGTAACTGAATCCAAGCCGCCGAACTATCTTCCGAACCGCTAGTTCTGGGATTGTGTTCTTGCCGAGGATACGCCGCATATTGGCGCTTCGTTTTTCACGTGTGAGCTTATCCATGAAGGGACTGTCACGCGACTGCTTCCAGGCAGGATTCCATGAATGATTCAAGAAATTCTCCATTTACGCTTCGTTGCGTAAGATGTCGACGCTGGCATAGCGAATACAATTCCTCGATCGCCGAGTAAGGAAGGAACCACGCCTTAAGGGGCTGGAACATCGGCTTGTTGGCCTCGTGTATGACCTTGTCTCTGGCTTCATCGGGTGCCGCGACAACCCATCTCGTTGCGAACAGGGGCAGGGCATCCTGCAAGTTCTTCATACGCGTAAGCCCACTCGTAACGCCCGTCGTATGTTCTATCTCTATCACGGCGGGCATGAATTTCGCGTTGCGGAACCAAATGCAATCAATGAGCGTAGCCGCACGAACCGCGCCGTGATGCGGAGCAATGAGGGCTTCATTTTCAAGCTCTCCTACCACTCCGCTCATTTCAGCGAGTTTCTTGTCGTTGTAGACGATGCCCCTGTCATTCCGTGCGACCCAAGTTCTGTAACCTAGCTGACTGCCGATCATCACAAGTGCAACCTGGATCTGCGCGTGGCGGCGTGCTATTTCGATGTTCATGCCGCTCGCGTCCGTTACTTCTTTGGGTAATTCGAGCGATTCGTAAACCGTCTGCACGCCGGGTATTTCCGAGATCACTACGTCCGTTTTCCTCTCGCAGATTAGACCTTGATCATGCGGGTCGCCGGGAATCCAAATCAAATGCTTATGACCTGGCTTTATGGCGGTGCTCGACATGTTTATCTCAATTCTACCGGGGTGGCAGACGTAAAACTCAGGAGTGTGAGCCAATAGGGCTTCTAAGGAAGCGCGCGTGTTGTAACTAGCACCAACGATCCTGTCTATATTTATGACCTGATTCGGAACAATGGCATTCGCAACGCGAACGAGCATATTTGCTGAAACGCTAACGACTTTGGCATTATCCACGCCTTTGCCCGTTTTCGGATTCCAGCGTTTTATTCTTATTGGTCCGACGGGGCGCACCACTTCCACTATCTGAATTTTCGTGGTTGTTGTCGGTTCAATGTAATTGTAGGAACAGTTGGTCGGCAGTTTCCCGATTGCCTGCACGAGGTTCGATGGAGTCAATTTCAATTGCATATGGTTTTTTCAAATAGTCTCGTATCGAACGCGCAATCATTCTCGCGGCAAGGAATGGTACACCGTTCCCTACCGTTTTGAACATAGCGGATAGCGTCATGTCCGGCGGGAGTTCGATACTCTTGGGCAACGACTGGATCGCCAGGGCCTCTGCCACTGAAATCCGGCGCGCCTTGTACGGATGTAGATGAACCTCATTGTTTCCATAGCAGGCGGTTGGCGAATAGCGCCACCGATGCAAGCGCTTGAAGGACTTTCGGCTGTCGTCACCCTCATCTACAGCCTCGAAACGTGCCAAGCCGGCCCTCGGCTTAAAGCAGTGCACTGAGTTCGGGTGCGCATTCACATTATTTCTGCGAAACCAATGTTCAACAGTCAGCTCAACCGGCAAACCTTCGGGGCAAGAGGACGTCTTTCCTTCCCGAAATGGGTCTGTACGGGGCCACTCAAATTGGAATGCAGTCCGGTTTGGATGAGTCGCATACCTCAACCACGGGAAATTCCGGTCGCAGGAACCTGGCCGTGACGCGTCCTGCTCGATAAGTGTTTCGCGGAACCCAAGAAGAATTATTCGCTCGCGGTCCTGCGGAACACCGTATTCAACGGAATTTATCAATCGCTCAGTCAATTGGTAGCCAGAAGCACGCACCAAAGCCTTCAATTCGCCGTAGAATTCGCGGTGACGTCTTGTGCTCCACAAACCCTTCACATTCTCAAAGAGAAAAAAATCCGGTTTGTGGTGGCAAATCAAATCAACGTAGACTCTGGATAACTTTCCATTATCGCCGTGTTTACCGCGGTTTTTGCCGCCAATAGAAAAATCGGGACAGGGCGGTCCGCCGATAAATCCTACGAAGGCACCATCTCTTCTCTCTTCCTTTAATCTGTTCTTTAGGAATTTTTCTAGTTCAGGCTTCGCGAAATCAGCGATGGAACCATCATGGTAACCATGAAGCGGAGGGTCGGCTTTCACTCTTGTCCGCGAATACTTGTAGGCGCTTAGAAAAGCTGGGTTATATTCATTCACGTACGCGATAGCGAAGCCTTCGGACTCAAAACCCAAGTCCAAGAATCCGCTTCCCGCAAAAAATGAAAATATCTTCGGCTTCATTTGATCAATCACATTGTCCTCAGGTACCATTGATTGTCAATGAAAACCAGAGCAGGTTAGTGGCCAGCGCGCATTGCCCACAGCCGGGCGTAACCACCCAAATTCCACAGGCACCTCAGGTAGCCACGCACTTAACAACGTGCTAGCGTCGTTCGAGGCGCAAGGCCGTTTCGCTAACCGCCGCACAGTCAATGGCATACGAATTCTTGGTCGCAAACGAGTTTCAATTTATTTTGGAGGCTTCTCGCAGCAGTTTTACGCAGCGCCGCGGGGCTTACGCGAGGCCGCCGTAGACGGGCTGGGTTAGTGGGGGGCGGAGGCGCTGGGGAGCGCGCCGGCGGCCATGGAGGCGGCGTTGGCGACCGAGGCGCCGGGAACCGGGAGCAGGCTCATCTCATGGTCGCAGACGGCCTCAAATTCAGTCCGGTCGCGACGGGCGACAGGTTGCGACGGCGGGAGAGGCAGGCGCTCGAAATTCATGAACTGGCCGTGGCGCTCGATGCGGAAATCGAGGTGCGGACCGGTGGCGAGTCCCGTCATGCCCACAAGGCCGATGCGCTGGCCCTGCACCACGCGCTGGCCATTGCGGACAAGAACGCGCGACAGGTGCATGTAATACGTGTCGTAGCCGTTGATATGCTGAATCTTCACGAGGTTGCCGTCTTCGCCCTTGCGCCCCGCGAAAATCACGCGGCCATCGCCAATCGACTGCACAGGAGTGCCGGTCGGCGCGCCGTAGTCGGTGCCAAGATGCGCGCGGTATTCCTTCAGAATCGGATGGAAGCGGTGATAGCTGAAATGCGAAGTGATCACGGCGGAGAACTTCAGCGGCGAATGCACGAACGCCTTTTTCAGCGATTTTCCGTCCGGCGTGTAATAGGCGGGCGCGCCGGAGGGATCATGAAAAAGCACGGCGCGGTAAACGCGGCCGTCGTTGTCGTATTCGGCGGCGAGAATCTTTCCGTAGCTGAGCGTGGTGCCATCCGCGAGCACTTTCTTTTCGACGACCAGCCGGAACGTGTCGCCGGGGCGCGGGTCGGTGTAAAAATCCAAATCCCAACTAAAAATGTCCGCCAGGCGCATGGCGAGCTCAGGAGTTTCGCCCGCTTTCTTGACGCCGTCGAAGAGCGAGCCATCGATCTTGCCGGCAACCGCGTCGGTTTCGACGGTCGAGGGAATCGTTTTGACTTGCGCTTGGAATTGCGCGTTGCGGCGGATGACGGAAAGGAAGCGCTCGGGGTCAATCTGATAACGCAATTCGAGAAGCTGGCCGGCAACGGAGCGGCCAATGGTCACCTGGTTCCCCGCCTCGAACATGCGGAAATTGAAAACGGAGCGCGCCGAGGCGACGACTTCGGCGGTGGTGAGCGGGTCGATCCCCATATGCGTCAGCATGGTGGCGAAGGGTATGCCCCGGGGAATCGTGCTCGACGAATAAACAATCGACGGAGCCTGGGGCACGACAGCTTGCACGGGCGCCGAGGCCGCTTCCCGGGCGATGCTGCGTTCAAAAGCGAAGCGCGTGAGGTAGGAGCCGGCGATCGCCAGCGTGGCGATCAGGAGCACGGTTCCCCAGACGATGAGTTTTTTGCGCTCCATGGATGCCCCCTTCCCGTTCGCAAGTTCCCGATCGAGCGCAGGATACCGCATTCCCGCGCCGGAGCCAAAGCGGAAAGGAAAAGTTTTGCGCACTCAAGGTAATCCTGTCCGAATGAGCAGGCGGAATGATTCCGCGAATGCGAAGGGAAATTGCGGGATTCTTTATACGCTAGATCTAACCCGCGTTTTTGCAGCGAACACTGTATTGCCGCGTTTGGAGCTTCCGTTGCTTAATCGAACGAGCGCTGGCTTCAGAATTCTTGGACGTAGCCAGCGGCCCGGAACGCCAACGGAGGAAGCCATGGAAGGAAGCCTGTTCATCACGCCGAATCGTGGGACTCGAGCGCCGGAGCTTGTTTGCGCCGATTGCGGCGCGCAATTCCGCCCCCGCCGCGTCACCGATGGAATCGAAGAAATTTGCGATTCTTGCTACTCAGCGCGATTCCCGGCGCCCTTCACCGAATACGCGCAACTGCCGCAGACCCCTGTGCGCAGCCAGCTTGCCGCGGACTAAAGCCGCTAGGCCGTCCGGCTCCGCGGGAAAACTCCCAAAAAATCATCCGTGATGAGGATTGTTGCGGGAACGCGCTTCGCGCCGAAGGTGTTTGATGGCGCGGCGGCAAACTGGACACGAACTATTGTTCGGAGCTGGCTACGGTCACGGGCTGGTCGCCGCCCTTGTCCGCGAAATAATTGTGCTGGTAGAGATCGTGGTAGATCTTGCCGGCAACGTCGGCGGCATGTGGACCGTTGACGATACGCGCGCCTCCGCGCAGCAGAACCACGAGCACAAGTTTCGGATGGTCCTGGTCAGCGTAGGAAGCAAACCAACCCAGACGTCCGCCCTTGGTTTCATCGTTGCAGGTGCCCGTCTTGCCGAGAGTTTGCTCGCCTTCGGGATCGTTGCTCTGGCGCGCAGTGCCGTAAAGCACGGCGGCGAGCATTCCCTGCCGAAGTTCGGGAAGAAGCGGAGCGATTGACAGAGTGCGGCGAACGCGCGGCGCGAAATCCTGAGCACTCGTTTCCGTCGTGGGATATTGCAGGTAGTACATAGTTCCACCGTTGGCAATGGTGGAAACGACGGCAGCCAATTGCAAAGGCGTGATCTTAATTCCCTCGCCGAAACTGCACATCCGCGCGACACCGCCGTATACCGGAGGCTTCGCAGGGAGAAAACCAGGCTGCTCGCCAGTGATGTCGTAGCCGGCGCGCTCACCGAGGCCGAAAACGTGATCGTAATGCCAGACGTTGTCAAAGCCGAGGCGGCGGCCTAGCTCTTCAAAGAACGCGTTGTTCGAGTGGGCCAGCGCTTCGGTCATATCCATATAGCGGCGACGGCCGACCTTAATCATTGTGTCCGGCGTGACAATTCCCTTTTCCAGAGCGGCGACCGCAATGACAGGCTTGAGCGTCGAACATGGCTCGAATCCGGCGGAGTATGCGAGCTTCTGATTGACTATCGTGAGGATGCGGCCGGTCGAGGGATCGACGGCGACTACGGAACCGTTTTGGCGGCCGAGAGCGTCAAGAGCAGCCTGGCGGACAGTGGCATCATCGAAGGCCGAATCGTCCCCGGTGGCAGGATCAGCCATGTACGTTGGCACGCCGTAATAGTGGCGATAGCGATGCCGGGTTGAGACGGTGGCACGCGTATGCGCGGACTTGCGCTTGCTCGCATGCGCCGGGAGCGCTGACGACAAGGACGCGACGAACATGACTGCAAGCGCCAACAGCGCAAATTTCACAGCAAACGACTGGGTCCTGGCTGGGTTCTGGGTCATGGATATTTTTTAACCGACTGCAACCTCGCTTAAATTCTTGAGTGGCGCTCATTCTAAAAAAAACGAGCCGCGCCGCGCAACTTTAAACTTGCCAATCATTGCAGAGAGTTGCGAAAGGCGCAATGGAACTCCTGGCTGAAGTCGCGCAGAAGTATCAGTACGCCGGTACAGGGCCGTTCGTTCTGGTACGGCAGCGCTGGCGTCATGAGACGGTTCGCTACGGTTAGATGCCGAGAAGATTGACAGGGTTTTGCGAGAGAAGAGGGACACAGTGCGAAACTGAAGCAGAGACGAGGTCAGAGGGTAGCAAGCGAAAAGATTCCCTCGCGAAAATTGAGCCGATACGCAGACGCAGTCACGTCTTTTTGCTCTGGTATGATTTGAGGGTCATGCTGGTCATCTGTCGCCGGATAAACCCTATCCACATTCGAGGCAATCCACAGGTCGTCTTCGGTGATCTTGCGACGTTGCTCGGACGGAGACTCTTGCTCCCAATGGGTCTTGTGAACCTTCACGACAAGTCCCGGATAGTCGGAGTCAGCGCTCGTGTATAACTGATACGTTGCTCGATTGTCATCGTCATTCTGCGTCACAACAGTCACGCAAAAAAGTTTGTGGTCTTTCCAGTGCTGCCAGATCCACGTTCTTGCTTCGGCCAAAGTGGAGCTGTCATCTGCCGCATGCTGCACAAAGGGAGCATGGGTTTCGTACCCAGTGAGATCCGTGGGAATCTTTACTCCCGTCGTCTGCGAGGTGCGTTTGGTCACCTGGTAGCGGTGACCATCGAACCGGAGATCTTGAGAGCCCCAGTAGGCTGCACTTCCGGGAAACCAAGTTTCGATATCTTGAAGTCCGTCTGTCTTCGTTTCTAGAATATCGAGACCCGCCGCAATAGTGTCTAGGACCAAGTCATATCCTTTACCAGTTCGTTGCAAAACCCAAAACGAAGTAACGTTCGCACCGAGCAAGCCATCCACGCCCATCACTACTAAGCCGACTCGCCCACCATCGCCGAGACGAACTCTCGAAGCCACGAACCAACGGTCAGGAAGGTCTTTCGGCTCTAAATGCTTTCGCTTCAGCTCGTGCGTTATGCGGGGACTCGTGGCGAGAGCTTCCCTAGCAGCTTCATCGACGGGAACAGGATGCTCGAAATCAAATTCGATGCTAAAGGACGTTTGCGCGCCGTGATGTTTCGGTTGTTTTACTTGACCACTCGTCCGAATGCTCAAGTTGCACAGGATGAGAGTTGCTACGCACGACCTAATAAAAAGCGAGCCGAAAAGATCCATTAGAATCCAGCCGAATTACTGATCCCGCGCTGCTAACGGGCGGCTTTGGCCTTGGCCGCGGGGACGGCTTGCGGGCCGGACCTGGTGGCGTCCTTGGCAGATTCGACCGGCGCGGCCTTGGGGGCTTCGCCGACCGCGACCGAGGTTGGCAGGCCGAGTTGCTTGCGTAAAGTGGCTTCGATTTTATTGCGAATGTCAGCATTTTCGCGCAAGAAAAGGCGCGCGCTTTCGCGGCCCTGGCCGAGGCGTTCGCCGCCGAAGGAAATCCACGTGCCATTTTTTTCGAGGACGCCACGTGAGACGCCGAGGTCGAGCAAGTCGCCTTCCCTGGAAACGCCCTCGCCATAAAGAATGTCGAATTCGGCTTCGCGGAACGGCGCGGCGACTTTGTTTTTTACGACTTTTGCGCGTGTACGTGAGCCAATGACGCGGTCGCCTTCTTTGATGGCTTGAATGCGGCGAATGTCGAGACGAATGGAAGAATAGAATTTCAGCGCGCGACCCCCGGTGGTGGTTTCCGGATTGCCGAACATGACGCCAATTTTCTCGCGGATCTGATTGATGAAGACGAGGCAAGTTTTGGACTTTGAGACGATGCCCGTCAGTTTGCGGAGAGCTTGCGACATCAAGCGCGCCTGCAAACCCATTTGCGGATCGCCCATATCGCCTTCGAGTTCGGCCTTGGGGACGAGAGCGGCGACAGAGTCGATGACAACGATATCAACGCCGCCGGAACTGATGAGGGCTTGCGCGATTTCGAGGGCTTGTTCGCCATTGTCTGGCTGCGAAACGAGAAGATTGTCGACGTCAACGCCGAGCTTGCGCGCGTAGGACGGATCGAGAGCGTGCTCAGCGTCAATGAACGCCGCCGTACCGCCGATCTTTTGAGCTTCGGCGATTACGTGCAGAGCGAGAGTGGTCTTACCGCCGGATTCCGGGCCATAAATTTCGATAACGCGTCCGCGCGGCAGGCCGCCGACGCCCAGTGCCGCGTCGATAGAAATAGCGCCGGTGGGGATAACGTTCACAGGGACGAGAACGTCTTTCGTCCCGAGGCGCATGATCGAACCTTTGCCATATTGCTTTTCGATTTGCGCAATCGCCGAATCCAACATTTTGACTCGCTCATCCGCCATTCGCCACCTCTCGCCATGAAATCCCAAGCCGCGGGTGTTTATTGGAGCGGCAGTTTACCAGAGAGTGCCCAACGGCGTCTCTGGTTCTGTCTGGAAGGGAGAATAGCACAAGGCGAACAAAAAGCAAATGGAAAAACATCGGCACGACGGGCGCGCCCGTGCGGCATGCGTCATTCTGGGTGGAGACGTGGACCGCGGGCGGGCTGCGCTATTTCGTGATGGGAGACACGAGCGTCGCTAACGTGGAACAGCTCAGCGATTTGATGAAGCGCGCGGCGAGCGCTGAGTAGCTGCGGAATCTCGCGAAACACTTCCTAATATTTGTAAAAGCCGCGGGAGGATTTGCGGCCGAGCCAGCCGGCGGCGACGTATTTTTTTAGCAGCGGGCAGGCGCGATATTTTGGATCGCCGAGACCATTCTGCAAAACCGCAAGAATATCCACGCAAACATCGAGGCCGATGAAATCGGCGAGTTCGAGCGGGCCCATCGGATGATTCATTCCCAACTTCATTACGGCATCGACGGATTCCGGCGTGGCGACGCCTTCCATTACGGTGTATGCGGCTTCGTTGATCATGGGCATGAGCACGCGATTGGAGACGAAGCCGGGGGAATCGTTGACGGCGACAGGTTTTTTGCCGAGCTTTTCGCAGAGCGACATGATGAGGGCGAACGTCTCGTCGCTGGTTTGCAAGCCGCGAATCACTTCGACGAGCGTCATCACCGGAACGGGATTCATGAAGTGCATTCCGATGAAATTGTCGGGACGGCTGGTTTTTGCGGCGAGCGCGGTGATGGAGATGGACGAAGTATTGCTCGCAAGGATTACGCCGGGGCGAAGAGCGGCGTCGGCCTCCCTGAGCACGCGTTCTTTTAATTCGCGCTGCTCGGGGACGGCTTCGATGGCGATGTCGGCGGTGGCGAGGGCTTTCGCGTCGGTGGTGATTTTGATGCGAGCGAGAGTTGCGGACTTATCGGCTTCGGTGATTTTTGCTTTTTTGACTTCGCGATCGAGATTCTTGCCGATGGTGTCGAGCGCGCGGTCGAGATATTTTTGATCCACGTCGCGAAGAATGACGGAATAGCCGGACTTCGCGAAAACGTGCGCGATGCCGTTGCCCATGGTGCCCGCGCCGATGACAGCGACGGTTTTGATTGCGTCGAGAGTCATGAAACCTCCGAGGAAATTGCGAGACCAATTAGAGAATCACGGGCGGAGAAAGAAATCAAGGAGCAGAGTGTTGACCTCAGAGGCGGAGCCGCAAAGGCGAGGAACCAACTCTCTACAGTTTAATCCTGTGCTGGCTTGCCCGGAGCGCCGCTTGGAAGCGAGCCTGCTTTCGGAGTCGCGGGCTTGCCGCCGCCATTCCCGGCAAGATAGCGTATCGCGGTTGCGGCTAGGCCGTCGAGCGCGCTACCGCCGTTCGCTCCGCTCGCGACGAGGATGTCAGGCACAAATTTCGACGTGCCGTCAGCAAGCGACGTGACCACGTTTACGAGTGCCGTGGCATTCGAGCCGAGAGCGCGGACCTGCGCTTCGTAGCCGCGTGCACGCGCCAAGCCGACGGCTTCGACTTCAGCGCCGCGCGCCGTCCCGGTTTGACGGATGAATTCCGCTTCGCCGCGCGCTTCCTCGGTGCGGGCATTTGCGTTATTGGTCTTGATGTCGACGCCGACCTTTGATTTCGCAAGATCGGCCTGCATCTCTGCCGTACCCTTGGCGTTTTCCATGGCGATGCGTTCGTCCTGGGCGGAGCGCTGCTTCTTGTAGGTGTCGATCTGCTGGTTGGCGATTTCGCGCTCGGTGAGAACTTTTACCAAGTCCTCGGGAAGGACGACATCCTGGATGTAAACACCGCGCGTCTCCACTTTGTACTGGTCGAGCTGTTCCTTGATGTGCTGGAACGCCTCTTCCTGAACTTGCTGACGCGTTTCGATGAAGCGAATGGCCGGCATGCTCTGGAGCTTGTCGCGAAAATGATTTCCGACGGCGGCCTGCAGGACTTCGTTGACGAGATTCAGCATGGTTCCAACCATGGAGATGACGCGCGGCGCGTTAGTGTCCGGCACGTGAATCTGAACTTGCAGGTCGATATGAAAGACGAAGCCTTCGTTACTCTTGGCGATAATTTGGCTCAGTTGCGCATCGAGATTGTGCGCCTGCGAAACCTCGTTGGCCCAATTCAGTGTGAGGATAGAAGTGGGGACGATTTCCGCCTGATAGCAGCGCGGATTGAGCGGATACTTCCCTGTGCGCAGCGCTTCTTGCCAGATTCCGCGGTGGCCGGGACGGACGAGCGAGCCGAATTTGAAGTCTGAACCGGAAATGTCTTCCGTGGGCAAGCCGACGTATGCCTTGATGACGGCGACCTGGCCTTGCTGCACGACGAGCATCCAGACCAGCTCGACGGCGACGAGAAATGGGTTGAGTGCGTAGGCCCCGTAGAGCAGCGGATCGTGCTGCAAGCCGATGCGGCCGCCATTGTCGAGAAAGGCTTGGAAATCCTGATAGTTGTTGTGGAGGTTGTTTTTGTTGCCGAGGAGCACCTCGATGATTTGGCCATCCGTCGCGCTGGCTTCTTCCATTTTGTTGATGTCAACGAATCCGCCAAGGCGCCCGGCAATGTCGCCTGAAGGAAGCGGATCGCCTTCAAACGTAGTGACAATACCGACCATATCCATGAGAGCACCATCGTTACCGCAAGGCTTGGGCTCGATGCGGAGCAGATCGAGTTGCGCGGGGCGCAGACCGAATGCCTCCGGAGTAAGGATTCCGCCGCTGCGTGCGCGAAGGTCCGGTGAAATCGGCAGGCCGTAAACCTGAGACTTGGTGACGATGAGAAAACCGACGGGATGAACCGGCGCAAGCGTTCCGGGCGGAAATACGGGACGCTGAACGCCTTTCTGGCCGCCATTGGAAACAAAGGAGCGCAGATCGGAGAAATTACCGAAGACCTTCTTGTAGACGGCAGATTTTGCCCCGATGGGCAGTGGTTCGCCGACCTGAGAAATTACTACTCCAATTTCTCCGGCGGGAACCTGCACCCAGGGAAATTTTCTGACTTCATAAAAGAGAATCGATTTCCAGCGGAGGCCGGGCATGAGCAAATCGGCCTGGTAGCCCGCTTCGCCGTGGAAGGCGATCGGGTTGTCTTGCGTGAGTTTCCTGTGTGAAATGCGCTTCAGGACCAAGCCGACTTCGGCAGGGCCGATGCGCCGGGTAGAGAGCGCGACATAGCCAAGAATGATGGCAACAGCGACAGCGATCCACGTAATGTTTGGAATACCGGCCACCATGGTCTGGCTCCCTGTATTTTTTGTGAGGGTATCATGCTACTGGCGTATCCTTGTTGTCAATCAACGTTGAGCTTGCGCGTAAATGGGGCTATTGCGGCGGGGCGGCGTCGATGACTTGGCGGACGATTTCTTTGGCGCGCGCTTCGTCCTCGGGGAGGACGCGGACGGCGCAAATGAGCTGGGCGTCGCCGGAGTCGGCATCGGGGCGTTGAACATAACAGGCGACGCCGATTTCGGCGAGGCAGGATTTCAGAATATCCGCCATGAGCGCGTCGTTGATTGCGACGTTGTTTGTTGCACTGCTCGCGGCGTTGCTTGCGTCAGTATTTGCGGCATGGCCGGACCATACTTCCGCAGTGGCGTCCTCGGGATAAAGTTCCTTGAGGGTCTCGTGGCGGATGTCGTCGGCACCCTCGTCGTCTTCGGCGGGGATTTCATTGGTGGCGTCGGGAGGTTCGGCGCGCAGAGTGGCGTTGGCTGTGGCGCTGAGGACTTCGTCGAGGACGTTTTGGGCGTCGGGAAGACTTGTTGCCGGCACCCAGATTTCGAGTTCAGAGTATTCCGAGGAAAACGTGAGGCGCGCGTCAAGGTCTTCGCGATTGTACGGGATTCTCGCGGTGTCGAGTGCAGCGGTAATGGCAGAGAAGGTTCCGCCGTTTGCGCCTTTCCAGAGAAGAGTGGGCTGGGCCATTTCGTCGGCGGGAGTGCGGAGTTTGTGGTCAACGTCTGCTTCAGACGGGAGCGCATCGACCAGGTCCACGTCACAATCGTTGCAGTGCGTGAAGCCGCGGCGAAATTCGTATTTGCAAACCGGGCAGAACATTATTGGGCTCTATTCCTGCTGACTCCCCCATTTAGAACCGGGCGCGGAGCCGCCGCAAATGCAGATTCCTCGCTAGGTGCTGGTCGCATCCGCTCGGAATGACAAAACTGCAAACTGAGCAGAACATTCGAGAGTCAATTTTACAATGCGCGCGGAAGTTTGCAAGCTAAGCGCGCACGAGTGGAAGAGGTGGAGAGGGATGCAGATTCCTCACTTCCGAGGATGAGATATGCTGAACGAAAAGGACTGTATGACGGCGCGCGCTTCGTCGGAATCCAGAAGTGACAAAAGAACTTCCGGCTCGGAGACGATTTTGTTGTCATCCATCTTGGCAATGTCACGCGCGCGAAAATAGTAGGTTTGGCCCGCGTCGGCGGTGAAATGAGTGGCGGCGGTTGACCGCTTAGGACCTATCCAGCTCAGGCCCGTCCTGGCGGATTGCCAGTTGGCACAAACGTGATGCTCGCCCGGATCAACAAAGACGTAGAAGTAGGAATTGGCGTGGGTGGCGCCAACCCACGTGCCGTCGACGGCGAAGCGTGTCGTCGGACGCGGAGCGGTGTTGTATTTGAGGTCGTCCTGAAGGAAATAGACAAGGGCTTTGCCGGACTGAGCAGCAGGCGAAGCTGGCGCCTGCTTGGTCGTTCGGATATCGAAGTTGACGTTGGCAGGGCCACAGACGGAATCGGTTTGCGCGGCAGCGAACATGGGACAGGCTAACAAGAACAAAACAAAGAGAGTTGAACGGGCAGGAATCATTTTCGACCTCCGATGCGCGAAACAACGATGCGCCGTACGGTCAATGCTACTGAATATGAGACGCATTAAGAGACGAAAGGTTTCAGGAACAG
>Ga0134128_10001564_pt1 | contig 29145 bp, 32 predicted proteins | sample KB31754_FD_96462 | JGI IMG/M metagenome (GOLD analysis project Ga0134128, IMG submission 96462) | Terrestrial soil microbial communities with excess Nitrogen fertilizer from Kellogg Biological Station, Michigan, USA - KB3-175-4 | ecosystem: Environmental > Terrestrial > Soil > Unclassified ... | reverse complement strand
CACAAAACCTGCGACTAATCCCGGATGTGACTTCGTTTTTCTCCAGAAAGAGCTCATCTGGAGCGCTTGAATTCCTCCTTGAAATAAAAAAACGTAAATTCCAACATATTCGCCGAATAGCCGAGAATCACTAGACAATTTCCTGCGATTGGGTCAAACTTGCCGCCATGAAAAATGGCTCAAACCGCTACCAAAATATTCTGGTCATCCACGGGCCGAATCTGAATTTGCTAGGAATTAGGGAACCTTCGATTTACGGAACTGTCACATTAGAAGAAATTAACGGAAATTTGGCGAAGTTAGCCGAAAAAGAGGGCATCAGTCTTAATTGCTTTCAAAGTAACGCCGAGGGAGAGCTGATAGACCGAATCCAGCAGGCGGGCGCTGAAAAAACAGACTTCATTATCATTAATCCTGCCGCTTATACGCATACCAGTATTGCCTTGCGGGATGCACTTGCGGCTACCCGGATACCTCTCATTGAAGTTCACCTTTCCAATATTTTTGCTCGCGAATCTTTCCGCCAGAAATCTTTTTTTTCCGATATAGCGGTGGGGGTCATAAGTGGTCTGGGAGCAAAGGGATACGAACTCGCCTTCAATTATGTGCTGGCCGCAACTGATGAGCGTCAAGGATTGCAATGAAGTGATCGGGTACCATTGAGGGGGCTGAGAATTCCTTTTGATAGCGCTAATGCAGTTTCAACTCGTCTCAACCCTATGGTGTTTTCAAACAGGGTATTTCCAAAAACAGAGAAACACGAAGTCCGCGCCTTAGCGCGATGAGCAGATATTAGAGGTTTTGACAGAACGTAACGCAAAAGGAACCCGATCGGGAGACCCCATATGGACCTGAGAAAGCTTAAAAAACTGATTGACCTGGTGGAGGAATCCGGCATAGCCGAGTTGGAAATCACGGAAGGCGAAGAAAAAGTTCGTATCAGCAGATCCACGCCTTCGATGCAGATATCCGCTCCCCCAGCCGTAACATATCCGCCACAGCCCGCACCGGCCGCTATAGCCTCTCCACCCGCCACTGTTACGCCGGCGACGGCTGCTGGCGAGATATTGCCGCAAGGCCACATGGTCAAATCACCCATGGTAGGCACGTTTTACCGCAGTTCCGCGCCGGGCAGCAATGTCTTTGTAGAGGTAGGTCAGACAGTCAAGGAAGGCGATACGCTCTGCATCATCGAGGCAATGAAATTGCTCAATGAGATCGAGTCGGACAAGAGCGGCGTCATCAAGGCGGTACTAGTGGAGAATGGGCAACCCGTCGAGTATGGCGAACCGCTATTCGTGATTGAATAATTCGGCGTTTTGCGCGTTACACGCCACCCTGCGGGATATCCGCATCAGTAGAAGAGGAGAAATCACCTCCATCATGAAACGAGATACGAGCGGCAGACATGTTTGAAAAAATACTGATAGCAAACCGTGGCGAGATTGCCCTGCGGATACAACGTGCATGCCGTGAGATGGGTATCAAGACAGTAGCGGTGCACTCCCAGGCCGACGCCGAGGCAAAATATGTAAAACTCGCTGATGAGTCAGTGTGTATCGGACCTGCTCCTTCGGCACAGAGCTATCTTAATATCCCCGCAATCATCAGCGCCGCCGAGGTCACGGATGCGGAAGCCATTCATCCGGGTTACGGCTTCTTGTCGGAAAATGCGGATTTTGCCGAACGTGTAGAAAAAAGCGGCTTCGTCTTTATCGGCCCCCGGCCCGAGACGATTCGGCTGATGGGCGACAAGGTCAGTGCCAAGAACGCCATGAAAAAGGCTGGGGTGCCTTGTGTCCCCGGCTCGGAGGGTGGTCTCCCCGAATCCGTGGACGAAATCAAAGCCATAGCTCGCGCCATCGGCTATCCTATCATTATCAAGGCCGCGGCAGGTGGAGGCGGTCGTGGCATGCGCGTGGTGCACACTGAAGCAGCGTTATCGAACGCGGTTATCATTACGCGCAACGAAGCGCAGGCCGCATTCGGCAACCCGACGGTCTATGCGGAAAAATATCTGGAGAACCCGCGTCACATCGAGTTTCAGGTATTAGCGGATGAACATCGCAACGCCATCTATCTGGGGGAACGGGATTGCTCCACGCAGCGCCGCCATCAGAAAATTATCGAGGAAGCGCCGGCCCTGGGTATTTCCCCGAGATTGCGCGACAGAATGGGAACCCGCTGTGTCGACGCATGCAAGCGCATCGGCTATCGGGGCGTGGGAACCTTCGAGTTTCTGTTCGAAAAAAACGAGTTCTATTTCATTGAAATGAATACACGCCTACAGGTCGAGCATACCATTACCGAGGCCATCACCGGGATTGATCTGGTGCAAGCGCAGATCCGCGTGGCAGCCGGCGAAAAGCTCACGCTTCGGCAGCGAGACATTGTATTGAAAGGTCATGCCATCGAATGCCGTATCGCTGCCGAAGACCCGTACAAGTTCACCCCGTCGGCAGGGCGTATCACCCAGTATCATGCTCCCGGAGGCCCCGGCATTCGCGTAGATTCCCATGTATATCATAACTATTTCGTGCCGCCCTATTACGATTCCATGATAGGTAAAATAATCGCGTATGGAGACAACCGCGACCAGGCGATAGCACGCATGCGTATCGCACTGTCGGAAATGGTGATCGAGGGCATCAAAACCAACACCCCGCTACATCTTGACCTGTTGTCCGATGCCGCATTCCTGAATGGCGGCACGAGCATCCATTATCTCGAGCAAAAGCTCGCCAATCACAATAGTAATTCCGGATGAGATTCCATCGCTTCGCTACTGAACTCTCGTAACGGACGGGGAGTTTTTGAGGTAAGAGCCTCTCTGGAAACGGGCTCTTGGAACGTTTTGTCCACCTGCTTACGCAGTCAAACGCAAGGTACGTGCCATCCATGCCCTGGATTTCGGTCATCATAAAAACGGACAGCATGCATGTCGAAGCGTTAGGCGATGCGCTGCTGGAGTTGGGCGCGCTATCAACCGACATCCATGATTCCGAAGCCGGGACCGAGCATGAGCAACCCCTGTTTGGCGAACCAGGAGAGCCCATCGCAGGCATCTGGCTTGCACCGGAACTTACCGCGCTATTCAAGGGGGATACCGATACTTCCGCCGTAATGCGCGCTGCGGCAGAAGCGGTCGGCCTGCCTGCCCCCCCGATCTATCGTATCGAATATGTGGAAGAGCAGGATTGGGTACGGGTAACTCAGTCGCAGTTCAATCCGATCCGTATTTCCTCGCGCTTCTGGGTCGTGCCAAGCTGGCATGAAATACCCGATCCGACTGCCATCAACCTGATCCTCGATCCCGGACTTGCCTTTGGAACGGGAACTCATCCTTCCACGCAGCTATGCCTTGAATGGCTTGACGAAAATCTCGGCGGAGGGGAAGATGTTCTCGATTACGGTTGCGGTTCAGGCATATTGGCAATTGCGGCGCTAAAGATGGGCGCTCGCTATGTAGTCGGAATCGACATAGATTCACAGGCGGTGGAGGCAAGCCGTCAGAACGCAAGGCTTAACCGGTGCGCAGAAACCGAAATAGCGTTTCATACGCAGATGACGGGTCAGGCGGGCACAGAACATGGAGGCTGGGCGGACGTGGTTGTCGCCAATATCCTCGCCAATCCGCTGATCATGCTGGCTCCCATATTGACGCATGCTGTCCGACCGGGGGGACGCATTGTGCTATCCGGTATACTCGCGGAACAGGCGGAAGAGGTGATGCAGGCTTATCGGCAATCGCATGATATGCATATTGCACGAAATCGTGAGGGATGGGTCTTGCTGGCAGGGACGAGAAAATGAACAGATTAAACAAAAACCAGAACCGGTATGGCACTTGTAACTCGATGTCCTGACTGTTTCACGGTCTTTCGCGTCACGCCCCTGCATTTGCAGGCGCACGGGGGCGAGGTGCGCTGCGGACAGTGCAACCACATATTTGATGGTTTCGCTGCGCTGCTGACCATGGAAGAGCCCGAGATCATAAAACCGGTGAAGACCGGGGAAGCGGCGAAAGCGTCGGAAAATACTTCACAGCTTTCCCCTGAGGTGGCAATTTCCCGTCCGGAAGCGCTACAGGACGGAGGCGTCCAGGAGCCCATGAGGCTGGAACCACACGTCTCTGAACCGATCCCATCAGCGCAAAATCCACCGGAACTGCATATATCAGAGCCGACCGGTGCAGCACCTTTCAAGCCAGAGGCAGCAGAGGCTCGCGCTCCTGAAACGCCTGCAAGGGAAAAATCTGACTCCAGGGCGTCGAAAAAAGCAGACAGAGCACGGGACAGGCGGGTTGCGAGAGAACAAATTCCGCAAACGGGTGACGCGATGTATGCCGGACCGGAAGACGACATGCTGGATAATTACTTGCCAGAGCACTACGCTTCCAGGGGAAAGCAACTGCCCCAGATCACGGCAGCCTGGGCCGTTGCCAATCTTTTTATGCTCATTGTGCTCGTGGCGCAGGTTATCTATTTATTTCGCAGCGAGCTTGTGGTCAGCATGCCGGGCACAAGACCATTTCTTGAACAATACTGCAAAGTCTTGCAATGTACCGTTTCCCTGCCGCCGCATACCAGTTTGGAGAGGATAGGATCATCCGGGACGCATGGGAGTCTCTCCGTTCATCTTGCTGGGGCTGCCGACGAGCAGATATCCTATTCCCACTCATTATCGCCCTTTCCACCCGCCCCCGCCGCATCCAACCAGCTTGCCCGAGCATAAGCCGGAACCATTCAATCCAGGGCAACTGCTAAGAGACTCGGATTTTGAAGCAAGGAAGTACCATTGCATCCTCCAGGAAGATGACTTAGTATCGTTGCATCCTGGGGAAAGGTGACATTTAGCGTCCAAATTAGGTGGTGGAAGTTAAGCTGTCAAAGTCGGTCAGGCAACACGTCAAACACAACAACTATTCCTCCAAACGGCTGGAATGTAATGGCTCACCGAATCCTCACCGTAATAACTGCATTCAGGTCGGCTGTCACACTATTGATGGTGCTGGCTTGTCTGCCGCCGGCCTACGCCGAGAAAGCCGATGACGTCCTTGACGAGGGGTGGCGACTGCATCGGCCTGATAATCATGCAACCCAAAAGGAATCCATCTCAGGAGGGGCTTGTGCTGTTCAGACTGGTGCCTTTCCGGTGGGGTTCAATGCCTATGTCGTGCCGGAAGGCAATCATCCTTCTTATCCTCCTTTCTGTTCCCCCGTGCCAGCCGGTCCGCTCAATCTGGTGATCGACATACTGTCGCCAGAAGTCCGTGAGCTACCGCTCATCGTGAAGCTGATGAAAGTGGATGGGGGAGAAGAACGCGAAATTGTATCTTTACCCGCCACCGCATACACATCGGGAAACATTCCTTTGGCCGTGAATCTGGAACCACTTGCGAAGTACAGCGTATTACTGGTGGGCGACGATGGCAGCGGCAGTAACCGTGATCTCGTCACGATTCCATTGGAGGTCAGGAGAGCGGGGGACTTTGTTCACACCGGCAATAGTGGTACAGGCATGGGTTTTCTGGTCCTGGTGGTGGCCTTGGTGAGCATTGCAGGCGGAATTATGCATTTCTGGCGTCCCAGAACTGACAGGGTTCATTCTTCCAAATAGCCGCGCCGTTCTACCAGAATGGCCGAATCAATTCCTTGCTCGGTATAGGGCGATGCCTTGAGCACAGGTGCCCTCCCCCTGAAGCACCCATCCGAGTACTGCTTTGTTGTTGAGGTGTAGAGAAAAATATGTATTTTGAAGTGATTTGAATGAATTTTCCCTGAATCTGTAGACACTCCCCAGCCTTAAACTAAGGCATGATGACTCGTCCCCGACTGAATGTCTGCTAGGGGTCGGTCAGCGTCCACTGCCCGACCATGCCCACGTTTCACCGCTGGTCTTAGGTCCGCTGTCCGCCTCTGGCTACCCGATTTGGGGTAAAATCGATATCCCGCTAAATTAGGTATTCCTCTTCCGGAAGATGGTGTCTGAAAGCCTGATCGAAATCGAAGGCCTGAATTTCTCTTATGGACAGCGTCCGATTCTCAAGGGAATCAACATGACGATGGAACGAGGGAAAGTCATCGCCATCATGGGTGGCAGCGGCAGCGGGAAAACAACCTTGTTGCGGCTCATCGGAGGCGCATTGAGCCCGACTTCCGGCTATGTGAAAGTTGCAGGCGAGGTAGTGCATAAACTGAAGCGGGATGAGCTTTTTCGCATGCGTCGAAAAATGAGCATGCTATTTCAGTTCGGCGCATTGTTTACCGATCTCTCGGTATTCGACAACGTGGCTTTCCAGATGCGGGAACATACGGATCTGCCAGAGTCCATGATACGGGATCTTGTGTTAATGAAACTCCAGGCGGTGGGTTTGCGTGGCGCGCACGAGTTGATGCCTGGCCAGCTCTCCGGCGGCATGGCGCGCCGCGTCGCGCTGGCACGCTCGATTGCGCTTGATCCCCTGCTTATCATGTACGACGAGCCTTTCACCGGACTCGATCCCATTTCACTCACAGTGATCGGGAACCTGATACGACGCCTGACCGATGCCTTGGGCATGACCTCCATCGTCGTAACGCACGACGTGCAGGAATCCTTGAAAATTGTCGATTACGTTTATTTCATTGCGGACGGAGTGATTGCGGCCCACGGTACGCCGGACGAGGTGCGCCGATCGGTTGCGCCGTTTGTGCATCAGTTCGTTCATGGGGAAGAAGACGGTCCCGTCTCGTTTCACTATCCCGCCAGCCCCTATGCACAGGATCTGAAACTGGAGGGCGGTTTTGCCTAGACGTATCGTAACTGGCATTCAGTGCGTCCGTCATCGCGTCATAGACAGTATCTGGCGCCTGGGCTACGCCACCCGTTTCTTCCTGCTGACCTTGATCAAGTCCGGCACCAGTTTGCGCCGCTTCACCCTGGTGATACGGGAGCTTTATTTTACCGGAGTACAGTCGCTCATCATCATCCTCGTGTCGGGGCTTTTTGTCGGCATGGTGCTCGGCTTGCAAGGCTTCGAAACCTTGCAGCGGTATGGAGCAGAATCTGCGGTAGGCACTATGGTGGCCTTGTCCCTGTTACGCGAATTGGGGCCGGTGGTGTCGGCGCTGTTGTTCGCCAGTCGCGCAGGTTCGGCAATCACAGCGGAAATCGGCCTGATGAAAGCGACCGAGCAACTGGCGGCAATGGAAATGATGGCGGTAGATCCAATTGCGCGTGTAGTCGCCCCCCGGTTCTGGGCCGGCGTGATTTCAATGCCGTTACTGGCCGCGCTGTTTTCAGCCATAGGTGTTTATGGTGGTTATCTGGTGGCTGTCATACTTATCGGAGTGGATGAAGGTTCGTTCTGGTCGCAAATGCAAAGTGCCGTCGATTTCCACTACGACGTGGTCAACGGCATCATAAAAACCTGTGTTTTCGGCATCGCGGTGACGGCAATCGCCGTGTTTGAGGGGTATGATGCGGCACCCACGGCTGAAGGCGTATCCGGTGCGACAACGCGCACCGTGGTGACTTCTTCACTCGCAATTCTTGGACTCGATTTTATCTTGACCTCGTTCATGTTCAGGGGAATGGGCTGATGCAGCGCGCAACAATGGATTTGTGGGTAGGACTGTTCGTCATGGCAGGTATCGGCGCTCTGCTCGTGCTGGCATTGAAAGTCGGCAATCTCGGCACTTATAGCGCGAATGACAGCTATCAGGTGACAGGCAACTTCGAAAACATCGGGGGGTTGAAAGTGCGGGCGCCGGTAAAGAGTGCCGGGGTCGTCGTCGGCCGGGTGACGGACATCCAGTTCAGCACAGAGACATATGACGCCCTGGTGATCATGAATATTGACAGCCGTTATAAATTTCCCAAGGATACTTTTGCCAGCATCCTTACTTCAGGCTTGATCGGGGAGCAGTATATCGGCCTGGCTGCCGGCGGGGATGAAGCCACGCTCAAGGATGGCGACACCATCATGAAAACCAATTCTGCCCTTGTTCTGGAAGAAATGATCGGGAAATTTTTGTTCAATAAAGCTTCAGAAGGAAGCAGCAGTGAAAATTCCGACAAGAACTAGAAAGGGCGGTAATGAGTCCAATGCCCACGGCAATCTTTGAATTTTACGGATAAGGGCCTTCAGGCAGGAAGCAGTTGATGCGGGTGCCGGAAGCATCAACCGCATAAGCATTTCGTATGTTGAGCAGTCTATTCAAGCGAGGAAATCATGAAAAAATATCTTGGTATCTCAGGTCTGCTGGCAGCCTGGTTGGTTGCATTCCCTGCTGCCGCCACAGAAGTCAGTCCTGATACGCTGGTGGATAACACCGCCCAGGAAGTATTGTCAATCGTTCGGCAGGATAAGGAACTGCGCGCGGGCAATATGGCCAAGATTCTTGATCTGGTCGAAGCCAAGGTTCTGCCGCATTTCAATTTTATGCGTATGACCCGGCTGGCCATGGGCAAGAACTGGAATAAGGCAACACCGCAGCAACAGGAGGAACTGGTGAAAGAGTTTCGTACCTTGCTAGTGAGGACTTACTCCAACGCCCTCAGTACCTACAGTGACTACAAGATCAAGGTTGAGCCGCTCAGGAGCAAGACAGGGGACACGGATACCACTGTCAAGACGAAAGTCATGCAGGATAGCGGGCAGCCCGTGGATATCGACTACAGCATGGAAAAAACAGGCGACGGGTGGAAAGTCTACGATGTGACTGTGGCTGGTGTAAGCCTGGTCACGAATTACCGCAGCACGTTCAATAGCCAGGTGCGCGAAGGCGGTGTGGAAAAATTACTGAAAACCCTCGGGGATAAAAATCGCGCGTTGGCCGCAAACGATAAAAAAGCGGCCGGTAATTTAAAGACCGTGGCCACACAGTAGCCGATGACGGCTGATGTGATCCGCCGTGAAGGTGGAGAACTGAGCGTCGAGGGATCGATTACGATCGACAACGTCGTTTCGGTGGTCGCGAACGGTGTTGCTTTGTTTGATGGGGAAGATGTGACAATTGATCTCGGAGGGGTTACCGAAGCCGATTCCGCTGCCGTCAGTTTATTGCTGGAATGGCGGCGCGAGGCCGCGGGTCGCCGCCTCCAGATACGCTTTCTCAACACGCCGCAGAATCTGCAGAGCCTCATGCAACTGTACGGGGTATCCGAATTGATGAGTGGTGCATAATTCGCAGAAATCAGGTTGCCGCGCAGGAATCGCATAACGACAATGTTCTCTGCTCACCGCATCCCGGCTTCTGGCGGATGCACTGCGCTCCCGTTTTGGCTCCTTCCTATTTTATCTTCCCATGACACCCGCCATAGAAGTCGAGCAGATGCACAAACGTTATGGTGCACTGCGAGTTCTGGCAGGCATCGATCTCAAGATAGAGCCAGGTGAGTTTTTCGCCTTGCTGGGCCCCAACGGTGCGGGCAAGACCACGCTTATCAACATCATCGCAGGGCTCACCCGAGCAACCAGCGGCCGGGCGCGGGTGATGGGATACGACGTGGTCTCCCATTACCGCGAAGCGCGACGCATGCTGGGAGTGGTTCCCCAGGAACTGGTTTTCGACCCGTTTTTTACTGTCCGCGAAACACTGGTCATTCAATCGGGATATTACGGCTTGAAGAACAATGGGTCGTGGATAGAGGAAATCATCCACCATCTCGACCTCGCGGATAAGGCCGATACCAATATGCGAGCGCTCTCAGGCGGTATGAAGCGGCGCGTACTGGTGGCCCAGGCATTGGTGCACAAGCCGCCGGTCATCGTGCTGGATGAGCCGACCGCCGGTGTGGATGTCGAGTTGCGCCAGGGACTCTGGCGCTTCATCAAGCAGTTGAATCGGGAAGGCCATACCATAGTATTGACCACCCATTATCTCGAGGAAGCGGAGGCGCTGTGCAGCCGCGTGGCAATGATGAAGCAAGGCAATGTCGTTGCCCTGGACAGTATCAGAAACCTGATCGGCAGCGTATCGGGATGTTCTGTGCGGTTGCGGCTGTCGCCCGATACGTTGCCTCCGGCGCTACAGCCGCTAATGAACAGCCGCGAAGAGGGTTGCTACATTCTGACCCTGGAAGAGTATTCCCAGCTCGAGCAGGTCATGGCCGCGTTGCGCAAAGCAGCGCTGCATGTGCTCGAGATACAGGTGTTGCAGCCTGATCTGGAAGAGGTATTCATACGGATCATGGGCACACACAAAATCAGGAAGCCCGAGCCCCTACCTGTATGACCGGATTTCTTACACTACTCTACAAGGAGTTGCTGCGATTCTGGAAAGTCGGATTCCAGACGGTATTCGCGCCCATGGTATCCACCTTGCTATATCTCCTGATTTTTTCGCATGTGCTGGAAGAGCATGTACAGGCGTACCCCGGCGTAGCGTATACCGTTTTTCTCGTGCCTGGCCTGGTGATGATGGCGATGCTGCAAAACGCTTTCGCCAACTCCTCATCGAGTCTGATCCAGTCCAAGATCACCGGTAATCTGGTTTTTATCCTGCTGTCGCCGCTTTCGTATCACGAAATATTTTTCGCCTACGTCACTGCATCAGTCGTGCGGGGTCTGGCAGTGGGCCTGGGCGTCTACCTGGTTACCCTGACGTTCTTCGATGTACCCCTGTCCTCGTTCCCCTGGGTGCTGATGTTTGCGTTGATGGGCAGCGCATTGCTGGGGGCTATCGGCGTCATTGCCGGTATCTGGGCGGAAAAATTTGATCAGCTCGCCGCGTTTCAGAATTTTGTCATTCTGCCGCTGACGTTTTTATCCGGCGTATTCTACACAATTCCCTCATTGCCGCCTTTCTGGCAAGCCTTGTCTCACCTGAATCCGTTTTTCTACATGATCGATGGTTTTCGCTACGGTTTTTTCCGAGCATCCGATATCTCACCCTATGTCAGTCTTGGCATTGTAGCCACGTGCTTTGTGGCGGTATCATGGCTGACGCTGCAAATGCTCAAAAGAGGTTACAAGATCAGGCACTGACTGCGGTTTTTTTAGTGGTGGAACGGGTATATGAACGGGATACCTCCGTTGCCGTTCTCGTTTTTTACGGCAATCTACCGGCCTGGCAACGTTACATGAAAGGGGAACTACAGATGGTTACAGCGGACAGCATAAAAACTCATATCGAGACTTCCATGTCTTGTGAACTGGTGCATGTGGAAGGAGACGATGGCTACCATTTCAGTGCCATCATCGTCAGCCCGGAATTCCGTGGAAAAAATATGGTGCAGCAGCACCAGCTGGTTTACCGGGCACTCGGCGACAGAATGAAACAGGAGATTCACGCACTGTCCATGAAAACCCTGACGCCGGAGCAGTGGGCAGAAAGCAATAACCAGAACTGAGCTCCCCTGAGGCTGTGGTTGCGCAATTTGGATTCGAGAATAGAGACTCTCACCGGGTATCAGGTGGCAGGAGCCATGGCCGTACGCAGCTTCTGCATGGCCTTGGCTTCGATCTGGCGGACGCGCTCCGCGGATACCCCCAACTCATCAGCGAGCTCATGCAGCGTCGCAGTGTCTTTTTCCCGCAGCCAGCGAGCCTCGATGATGTGACGGCTGCGGGCATCCAGGCTCCCGAGCGCTTGCTCCAATCCTTCACCCCGCAGACGCATGGTTTGCTCGTTCTCCAGCACATGCGAGGGTTCGGAACCATCGGTCAGGTAAGCAATGGGGCTGAATGCTTCCTCACTGTCGTCTTCCGACAACGGTTCGAGTGAAATATCACGGCCGCTGAAGCGGGTTTCCATTTCCACCACTTCCTCGGGCTTCACATTCAGTTGTTTTGCAACCTCCGCAACTTCCTCCTGGCTCATGGTATCGAAAGCCTGTTTCATGCTGCGCAAATTGAAAAATAGCTTGCGCTGCGCCTTTGTCGTGGCAATTTTAACCATCCGCCAGTTGCGCAGTATGAATTCGTGGATTTCAGCCTTGATCCAGTGTACTGCAAATGAAACCAGCCGGACGCCGCGCTCAGGGTCGAAACGCTTGACGGCTTTCATCAATCCGATATTTCCTTCCTGTATCAGGTCAGCCTGGGGCAAGCCATAGCCTTTGTAACCCCGCGCGATGGCGACGACCAGGCGCAGGTGCGACAGCACGAGTTGGCGCGCAGCGTCTATGCTGCCTTCATCACGCAGCGATCGGGCCAGTTGCAGTTCCTCTTCCTGAGTAAGGATGCGAGACTGATTGACGGACTGAATGTAGCTTTCGAGGCTGCCTGCTGAAGGTACAGTTAAAGCGAAAGTCATTTAACCTCCTTGGTTTCCTGTGAACGTTGACTGTTTCCCATTAAGAGCGTCAACATTTTTGAAAGTTCCCTCCACTACCCATTGTAAAATGCCTTAACACCATGAATTATCGGGGTTCTATTTTCAGCAGATGGCTAACCACAGACAACCACGCACCGAGCCAGCCAAGGCCAGCCGAAAACAGAAACATGATCAGGCTATCTCCCATGGAAAGATGATAAAGGCGGAAATCCGTTTCATACAATTGCATGAGATGCTTTACTGGCTCGTCAGTGAGGTGGATTCCCAGAGAGATGATGAGCCATGCCACGATACCGCCTACCAGTCCCTGTATTGTCCCGAAATATAAAAAAGGGCGACGGATAAAGCCGTTGGTTGCGCCAATCAGCTTTGCCACTTCTATTTCGTCCCGCATGGTCAGGATCTGGAGGCGTATGGTGTTGAATACCACAGCGATGACCAGAAGGCTGAGCAGCACGCTAAGCATCCAGGCCGCAAGCCGCCCCAGTTTGAGCAGAGCATCCAGACGCTGCGTCCAGGCGGAGTCCAGCTGCACATGTTCGACCTGGCGGAGTTCCGACAAGGCCCTGCTCAATGTTTTCAGCGTCTCTGTTGAGACGTCCCTGGCAGTAACAACGAACGCATCGGGCAGCGGGTTTCCTTCGAGGCCATCCATCACTCCGGCTAGTCCGGGGCTCTCCTTGAACTGCTCGAGGGCGCTGGCCTTGGGAATGAACTTGAAACTCGCCACGTGCGGGTTTTCTTTCAGAAAAGATTCAGTTTTGCCTACCTCACTCTGGGTCGCATTCAGTTTTAAAAAAAGACTCAACTGAGGACCGCTCGAAAACTGGCCGGAAAGTGTCTCGACATTCTCGAGAAACACATAAATTCCCGCTGGCAGACTGAAGGCAATACCGATCACTCCCAGGGTCAGCAGCGTGCTGAACGGGATCAAGGCCAGCCGCTTGAAGGCTAGCACCAGGGCATGCCAGTGATACGAAAACCAGATGCTCATCCAGTCAACTCGCCGTGACTGAGAGTGAGAATACGTTGCGGGATGTCCCCGAGCAGTTCAACATCGTGGGTGGATATAAGTACGGTAACGCCTACCTGATGAAAAGATTTGAAAATAGCCATGATATCCTTTGCATACTCCATATCCAGATTGCTCGTTGGCTCATCGGCGATGAGTATCGAAGGCCTGCTGACAATGGCGCGCGCGATGCACAGCCGCTGCTGCTCTCCACCCGAAAGCGTGATGGGACGCGCTTTCTCCTTACCCAGCAGTCCCACCTTATCGAGCGCGGCGCGCACCCGCCTGACAGCCGCTTTCGACTCGAAACCGCTGATTTGCAGGGGAAGCAGAACATTCTCAAAAACGCTGCGGTCGAACAGCAGCTTCTGATCCTGAAACACCAGTCCGAAGTTACGGCGCAGGAAAGGAACAGCGGCGTCATTGAGTCTGCCGACATCCTGGCCATTGACGATAACGCTGCCGGTGGTGGAACGCTCGATCGCGGCAATGAGCCGCAGCAACGTTGTCTTCCCCGCTCCCGAATGGCCGTTGATCAAGGCCATCTCGCCTGTTTCTACTGTGAAACTGACATTCCGGAGTGCCTCGAAACCGTTGGGGTAGCGTTTGGAAACCTCACTGAAGCTGATCATTTATTAGTACGACGAGCTGGCCGAGTCAACTCCATCTCAACTCCATCCTTTTCGTATATTCCCTCAATCAAACAACGCCTCGACAAATTCGCTTGCGACGAAAGGCCTCAAATCGTCCAGACCCTCACCTACACCGATAAACCGGACCGGCAACGGGGCTTTTTGCTGGCGTTGGCGGGCGATGGCGGCAAGCACGCCTCCTTTTGCAGTTCCGTCCAGCTTGGTGACAATGAGACCTGTCAGGCCAAGGGCATCGTCAAATGCCTGTACCTGATTGACCGCATTCTGCCCGGTATTCGCATCCAGAACCAGTAACGTTTCATGAGGCGCGCCCGCTTCGGTTTTGGCAATAACGCGCTTCACTTTTTTTATTTCCTCCATGAGGTGCAGTTGTGTTGCCAGCCTTCCGGCAGTGTCCGCCAGTACGATATCGATGCCGCGCGCTTTCGCCGCGTTGACGGCATCGAAGATGACCGCCGCCGGATCACCTCTTTGTTGGCCGTTGCTTTCCTGTGCGATCACCGCGACGCGGTTGCGTTCCCCCCACGCCATCAGTTGCTCGCGCGCTGCGGCACGGAAGGTATCGCCTGCCGCAAGCAGCACGGACTTACCCTGCAGTTGATAATAATGCGCGAGTTTTCCGATGGAAGTGGTTTTTCCAGCGCCGTTCACCCCGGTCAGCATAATGATGAAAGGCCGGTGAGCGCCGGTATCGAGGGGTTGCGCAAGCGGCTCCAGCAGATCGACCAGCGCTTCCTGCAACGCATCTTTGAGTTGCGACGCCTCCGTCAGGCCGTTACGTTTGACTTTTCTGCGCAACTCCTCCAGCAGCCAGGTGGTGGCACTGACACCCGCATCCGCAGTGAGCAATATGGTTTCCATCTCCTCGTAGAGGTCTTCATCGATTGCTCCGCCACCGAAGAGACCCGAAAGGCGCTTGCCCAGATTGTCTCGCGTGCGGGACAGGCCTTGCCTGACCCTTACCCCCCAATTCGAATTCGTGGGTTCGTTCGTCGTGGAATCATTTTTGGATTTGAAGAAACTTGCCATTCTGGTAGGCTGTCAGTATTCGAGACTTTGATGTAAATCTCACGCAAATCTTATTCCGGATTTTATTCTGTTTATCCGGATTCAGGTATTAATTAAAAAAGAAGATGACTTATCCGTGTTTTCGCTTTTTGCCGACTTGCCGCTTCTTGCCGGCTTGCCTATGCGCAGCTCTCATAATTCCCATCTCGCTGTTCTCCCCCGTCGCTCTTGCCAGCACGCATGAATTCATTCTCGGTAACGGCTTGAGGCTCATCGTCAAGGAAGATCATCGTTCTCCGGTCGTCATCTCACAAATCTGGTACAAGGCGGGGAGCATTGACGAGGTAAACGGCAGGACTGGGGTCGCCCACGTGCTTGAGCACATGATGTTCAAGGGCACGAAGAAAGTACCGGGGGGCGAGTTTTCCCGCCTTATCGCAGCGGCGGGGGGGCGTGAAAACGCTTTCACTGGACAGGATTATACGGCCTATTTTCAGCAATTGCATAAATCCCGCCTGCCGCTGGCGATGGAACTGGAATCGGACCGGATGCGCAACCTGGTGCTGACAGAAGAGGAGTTTTCGAAGGAAATCAAAGTCGTGATGGAAGAACGGCGGTTACGTACGGATGATCAGGCGCGCTCCCTGGTGCATGAGACACTTATGGCGACCTCCTATCAGTCGCACCCTTACCGGCATCCAGTGATAGGCTGGATGAACGATCTGCAGAATATGACTGTAGAGGATGCCAGGCAATGGTATGAACGCTGGTATGCGCCCAATAATGCTGTGCTTGTGGTGGTCGGGGATGTAGTCCCCAGGCAGGTCTTCGATCTGGCGCGAAAATACTACGGACAGATAAAAAAGGCGAAGGCCATACTGTCGCTGGATCAACGCAAGCCGCAGATCGAGCCGAAGCAGCTCGGCGTCAAGCGGCTGACAGTGAAGGCGCCTGCGCAGTTGCCCTACGTTGCAATGGCCTATCATGCGCCATCGTTGCGCAAGCCGGAAAAGGACTGGGAGCCGTACGCACTCGAAATGCTGGCGGGCGTGCTGGATGGAAACGAATCTGCGCGGCTCAATAAAGTACTGGTGCGTGAGCAGCGCGTCGCCAGCGCGGCGGGGGCCAGCTATGATTCCACCACGCGGGGTCCCGCAGTGTTTTATCTCGATGGCACACCGAGCGAAGGAAAAACAGTGGTTGATGTGGAAACGGTGCTGCGCGCCGAGATCGAAAAGCTCGTACGCGAGGGCGTGACAGAGGAGGAGCTTGCGCGCGTCAAGGCACAGGTGGTAGCGGGACACGTTTTTCAGCTCGATTCCATGTTTTTCCAGGCCATGCAGATCGGCCAGCTCGAAAGCATAGGTTTGTCCTATCGCGATGTAGACATCATATTGCGTAAATTGCAGGCGGTTACTCCTGAACAGGTGCGCGATGTGGCAAAAAAATACCTGAAGGACGATAATCTGACGATTGCGGTACTCGATCCGCAGCCCCTGGAACAGAAAGCACCCGCGGCAGTACCGGCGGGATTGCGGCATTAAGCGGCGAGGTTGAGAGATGCTCCGTCACCTGTTTTTTCTTCTGCTGGGCTTTTATTCCCAATGGGCGTACGCCACTCTGCCGATCCAGCACTGGCAGGCAGCCTCGGGTGCTCGCGTTTTCTTCATTGAAAGCCGCGACTTGCCTATTCTTGATGTGAGTGTGGATTTCGGTGCGGGTAGCAGCACCGACATACCTGATAAATCAGGCCGCGCGGCGATGGCCCTGCATCTCGTGAACCTGGGGGCGGGAGGATTGACCGAAGACCAGATCACCAAGGGATTCGCTGATGTCGGCGCGCAGCTCGGCGCCCATTTCGATCAGGATCGGGCGGGGATTACGCTCAGAACATTAAGCAGCGCGCGCGAGCGTAGCCGCGCACTGGAATTGTTCGGCAAGATAATTCAGCACCCGGAGTTTCCTGAATATGTCCTGGAGCGGGAAAAAGCACGTGTCATTGCAGGGCTCAAGGAAGCAGATACCAAACCCGGCAATATCGCCGACCGATCGCTGATGAAAATGCTCTACGGTACCCATCCTTATGGACTGAGAGGTTCGGGTGAGATCGAGAGCGTGAGTAAACTGGGGCGTCAGGATCTGGTTGATTTTCACCGGTTTCGCTATACGGCGGGAGACGCGGTTGTGTCCATCATGGGAGATGTAAGCCGTGACGAAGCCGCAGCGATTGCCGAATCCCTGACGAGGGATCTGTCACGCGAGAGACGAGGACAAAGCATTCCGGAAGTGACGCCACCCGCACAGGGCACACAGCGGATCGCCCATCCGGCCACTCAGAGTCATATCCAGCTCGCCTATCCCGGGCTCAGACGCGATGATCCCGATTATTTTCCTCTCATCGTGGGTAATCACATCCTTGGCGGAGGCGGATTCACCTCACGCCTGATGGAGGAAATCCGCCAGAAACGTGGGCTGGCCTACAGTGTTCACAGCTCGTTTACTCCCCTGAAAGAAGAAGGACCATTCGAGATTGGATTGCAAACCCAGAAAGAACAGTCTGAAGAGGCGCTTTCCATAACCCGGAAAGTCCTGGCTGATTTTATTGCCGGAGGGCCAACGGAAAAAGAACTGATCGAAGCCAAAAAAAATATCATCGGCAGCTTCCCGCTGCGCATCGACAGTAACAAGAAGATACTCGGGTACCTCGCCATGATCGGTTTTTACGATCTGCCCCTGACTTACCTGAATGATTACGTAAAGGCGGTATCGAAGGTAACCATCTCCCAGGTAACCCAGGCTTTCCAGAAACGCATCAACCCATCCGGCATGGTAACGGTAGTGGTGGGCCTTCCGGACACGAGTGGAAAGTAAAAGCACTTTTTGCAAGCCACTCCCTCCTGACAGAAGTTTTTCTCTTTTTTCATCGCATGCACGATGAGAAATAGGGTTCGAATCATAGGAGGTGAGTGGCGCAGCCGCATCCTGACTTTCCCGAATGATATGGACCTGCGTCCCACGCCTGACCGGGTGCGCGAAACGGTCTTCAATTGGTTGGGGCAGGATATGAGCCACAAGCGCTGCCTCGACCTGTTCGCGGGCAGTGGAGCAATGGGTTTCGAAGCAGCTTCGCGTGGAGCCACGGAAGTCGTGATGGTGGAATCCAGTCCTGCGGTATTGAAAGTGCTTCGAGCCACAGCCCGGAAACTGGGAGCCGCACGCATTGAACTGGCGGGAATCGATGCCATGAATTTTATTGATTCTGATCGGCGCCGCTTCGATGTGATATTTCTCGATCCCCCCTATCGTCTCGATCTGTTGCCCAGGCTACTGCCCAAATTGCACGCGCATCTCGCCGAAGGAGGGCTTGTCTATCTGGAAGACGATTGCCCTGCGGAGTTTGAGGGATGGGCAGTGCAGCGCAGGGGACATGCGGGAAAGGTGTGTTATCACTTATTGGGTTCCACAATAAATAAATTAAATGGATAAAGCGATATACCCCGGTACTTTCGATCCGATTACCCGAGGCCATGAAGATCTGGTGCGGCGTGCCTCCGGTTTGTTCAGGGAAGTGGTGGTAGCGGTCGCTGCAAGCAGCGGAAAAAAACCATTCTTTACACAGGATGAGCGGGTGGCGATGGTGCACCAGGTGCTGATGGATTATCCCAACGTTAAAGTCATGCCGTTTTCAGGTTTGCTGATGGAGTTTGCGCAACAACAGCATGCCAGGGTAATCCTGCGCGGTTTGCGTGCTGTCTCGGATTTCGAATATGAATTCCAGATGGCAGGAATGAATCGTACGCTTTATCCGGACGTCGAGACTTTGTTTCTTACGCCCTCCGAGCAATACATGTTTATATCCGCCACTATCGTGCGCGAAATCGCTTTATTCGGTGGCAATATAGAAAAGTTCGTGCATCCCCTTATTTCGACGCAACTTAGAATGAAGATCGAGTCGAAGGATAAATCATCGAGGTAGCCATGGCTTTAATGATCACTGATGAATGCATCAATTGCGACGTTTGCCAGCCCGAGTGCCCGAACAGTGCCATTTCGCCCGGCGAGGAGTACTATGAAATAAACCCTGATCTATGCACGGAATGCATAGGACACCACGAAGAATCGCAATGCGTGGAAGTATGTCCTGTAGACTGCATCGTTCTCAACCCGGACATCACTGAAACCCGAGAGCAGCTATACAAAAAATACCTTGATCTTACCGGGCAAGCGATTCAGGGGTAGCCGATGTCGAACGAGAAAGGTTTGTTCAGGGTTGGGCTTGCCGCGCGAGTTCCTCCGGGATAGGGTAGCGCCTCGGCCCAAAAATGGCTGTACCGACCCGCACCATCGTTGCTCCTTCCTGAATGGCGAGTTCGAGGTCTTCCGACATCCCCATCGAGATGGTGTCCACATCATATCCGCTCTGCTTGAGCTGGTCGTAGACTTCTTTCAGCATTCGAAACTGGCTGCGCTGCAAAGCGGTGAATTTGGTAAGTTCCGGGATTGCCATTACCCCCCGCAACCTCAACCGCGGCAACTCGACAACATGCGCTGCCAGATCCGCGACCTCTTCCGGTGCCATACCGCTTTTGCTGTCTTCCCCGCTTACATTGACTTGCAAGCATATCTGAAGCGGGGGAAGCGACGCGGGCCTGTCCTTCGACAAACGCTCGGCAATTTTTTTGCGATCTACACTGTGTACCCACGCAAAGTTCTCTGCGATGCGTCGGGTCTTGTTGCTCTGTATAGGACCGATGAAATGCCACTCGATCGGTAAATCGTTAAGCGCCGGCATTTTTTCCAGCGCTTCCTGCAAATAGTTTTCGCCGAAAATGGTTTGTCCCGCGGCAAACGCTTCCCGCAATCGCTCTGCAGGATTGGTTTTGCTCGCGGCCAGAAGCGTGATTTCCTCGGCATGCCGGCCTGCCTTCTCTGCGATTTCTGCGATATGGGCTCTTACTTTTTTCAATCCAGATTCAACGGTTGATGTGTTCGGTTCCAATTTTCTGCCTTTTACCACCACTCAGGGCAACTGGTCCGTGAGGGTGGAACGATAGTTGAGGGTGTGCGTGAGCATAGTAGAACTACTCATCCCCGGGGTCAAGAATGCTTCCCATTCGAATCTTCTCCAGAGATAGTCCGGTATAGATCATCAGTAGACGATTCTGACATTTTCCATCTTGAAATGCGCGGCCAGGGATTGCAGCGCCGACTCACGCAGGCGAATGCGCCAGGCATCGCCCAGTTCGAGCTCACAGCCGGCATTCTGGTTCCGGTACACAATCCGCACAGGACAAACCCCCGCGTTGGTGTCGCTCGAATTACCGGCAGATCCTTTTTTTGTGCCGATGCCGCTGGCATCGAGCCGGTAGGGCGCAAGCAGTTCTCTCAATCTGGTAGCGCTGGAGGATCCATTGCAATGCACCTCCACTCGCCTGGCGTAACGGGAACGGGCGCTATCCAGATCATACAGCACATCGGCGGTTATCCGCAGTCCGTTTCCATACTCATCATCGCCCATCCTGTTACTGACTTTCGCTTCCGCAATCACAAGCTGATCTTCCTTCAACCAGCTGCGGGCAGACTCGAACAGCTCGCTATACGCAACGAGTTCCACCTGGCCGTTTCCATCATCCAGCACGATCACGCCCATTCTGCCACGCCGGGTCATCTGTATACGTATTGCATATACGATGCCTGCGAGGAGTTGCGGTTCCCGCTGAGGCACCAGCCGATCCAGCCGGGTGCGCACGAAATGATTCAATTCTTCCCTGTAGGCGTTGAAGGGATGACCGCTCAAATAGAGCCCGAGAGCCAGTTTTTCATTTTTCAGGGTCTCCTTTTCCGGCCATACGGGCACCTTGACCAAGGCCGGACGCTCGATGACATCCGTCCCCTCCCCGAACAGGCTTACCTGGTTAACCGAGCGTTCCGCCTGCTCCGCCGATTCGAGGGCGATTCCAACCGATGCCAGCAAGGCTGCGCGATGGCTGTCGATGGCATCGAATGCGCCCGCGCGTATAAGGGATTCCACTACGCGCCGATTAACAATACGTTTGTCTACCCGATGGCAGAAATCGAACAAGTCGCTGAAAGGGCCTCCCTTACCGCGCGCCTGGATGATAGCCGCTATTGCCGATTCTCCTGTTCCTTTTACTGCCCCCAGGCCGTACCGTATGGTTTTCTCGTCTACGGGGACAAAGCGGTAACCGGACAGGTTGATATCGGGAGGCAGGATAACCAGGCCATTGGTAATGCTGTCCTCAAAAAATATGTGTACCTTGTCCGTATCATCCATGTCGGCAGACAGGGTGGCCGCCATGAATTCAGATGGATAATGCGCCTTCAGGTAGGCGGTCTGGAAGGCTATCAAGGCATACGCGGCTGCATGGGATTTATTGAATCCATAGCCGGCGAATTTTTCCATCAGGTCGAACAATTCGGCAGCGCCGCCCTCTGTCAGCCCATTCTTCACTGCGCCGGACACGAAGATATCGCGCTGCAAAGCCATTTCCTCGGGCTTTTTCTTGCCCATCGCACGGCGCAGCAGATCGGCGCTCCCAAGGCTGTATCCGCCTATCACCTGCGCAATCTGCATCACCTGTTCCTGGTAAACCATGATGCCGTAGGTAGGTTCGAGTATCGGTTTCAGGCGCGGATCGAGATATTCCACCACCCGCTTGCCATGCTTGCGTTCGATAAACTCCGGGATCAGCGACATCGGTCCGGGACGATACAGGGCTACCAGCGCGATGATATCTTCGAACCGGTCCGGCCTGGCCTTCTGCAACAGGTCCTTCATGCCGCGCGATTCGAACTGGAAGATTCCCACCGCGTTACCTTGCCGCATCAGCCCGTAGGTATCGGGGTCATCCAGCGGAAGGTTCTCAAGCGAAAACGGTTGAGCTTCGGAACCGTTCTCCGTCTTGCCCGCCTTGCCCGAATCGCGCTGCCTGATATACCGCACGGTCCAGTCGAGTATGGTTAAAGTCCTCAATCCCAGAAAATCGAACTTCACCAGGCCGATTTTCTCCACATCATCTTTATCAAGCTGGCTTACGACCGATTCCCCCCCGTCCGCGCAATATACAGGACAGAAATCGGTAATCTTTCCCGCAGCAATCAGCACGCCTCCTGCGTGCATGCCCACATTGCGCGTCAGTCCCTCCAGCCGTTCGGCCAGTTCGAGCAGATTGCGGACCTCCTCCTCCGCTTCTGCGCGTTGATTCAATTGCGGCTCTTCCTTGCGCGCTTTTTTCAGGGTCATGCCCAGTTCGAAAGGAACCAGTTTTGCCAGCTGATCGACAAAGTTATAAGGCAGGTCCAGCACCCTACCCACATCTCTTACCACCGCCTTGGCCGCCATGGTACCGAAAGTGGCGATCTGTGAAACACTCTCGGCCCCGTATTTCTGTTTCACGTATTCGATGACATGTTCGCGCCCGTCCTGGCAGAAGTCGATATCGAAGTCGGGCATGGAGACGCGTTCCGGATTGAGAAAGCGTTCGAACAACAGATCATAGCGGAGCGGGTCCAGGTCGGTAATGCCGAGGGAATAAGCCACCAGCGAACCCGCTCCGGAACCCCGTCCCGGCCCGACCGGCACGTCATTCTGCTTGGCCCAGTTGATAAAATCAGCCACGATCAGAAAATATCCGGCAAAGCCCATTTGCACGATAGTATCGGCTTCGAAATCCAGCCGGGCGCGATACTTCGGCATCTCCGCAGCGCGTCGACCGGAATCAGGAAAAAGCGCCCACATGCGCTTTTCCAGGCCTGCGCTGGCCTGGTTGCGCAGGTACAGTTCCAGGCTTTCGTTATTCGGCGTCGGAAACTGGGGAAGACGATTGACTCCCAGTTCCAGGGCAAGATTGCAGCGCCTGGCAACTTCTACGGTATTGGCAAGCGCCGAAGGTACGTCGGCAAATAAGGCGATCATTTCCGCCGGAGTTTTGAAATATTGCTCCTCGGTGCAATGCTTTGCCCGGCGGCGGTCGCCCAGCACGTAGCCCTGCGAAATGCAGACCCTTGCCTCGTGCGCGCGGTAGTCTTCCGGGTTCAGGTATTGCACCGGGTGCGTTGCCACCACCGGGATACGCAAGGATGCCGCCAAAGCAAGGGAACGTTGCACCAGCGCTTCGGCGTTGGCGTGCCCTGCCCGCTGCACTTCGATATAAAAGCGGTCGGGGAAGAGTTCCGTCCACTCTTGTGCAAGGGTACGGGCTTGATCGAAGTCATTGTGTATAAGTGCCAGCCCTATATCGCCCAGACTGGCGCCTGAAAGAGCAATCAAGCCTTCCGTCCCGAAACCGCCGTCGCTTAACCAGGATTTCCTGATTTCTGCCCGTCCCCGGTATTGATTTTCCCGGTAGGCGCGCGATAGCAGGCGGCACAGCGCGAGATAGCCGGGATAGGATTGACAAAGCAGCAGCATTCGAGAGGATTTGTCCCGATCGATGTCGTTACTGATCCACACATCGCAGCCGACAATTGGCTTTATTCCTTGATTGCGTGCCTCCTGGTAAAACTTGATGAGGCCGAACAGGTTCGAGAGATCGGTCAGCGCCAGGGCTGGCATTCCCTCGGCAACGGCTTTGGCTACCGCCTCGTCTATGCGCACGATGCCGTCTACTACGGAATACTCACTGTGCAACCGTAGATGAATAAACGTTTTAGGAACAGGCACTTGGAGGGCTGACGCGGTGAAAGGTTAGGGACTGTGGCAGCAAGCCGACTCGCGGGAAGCCGACTAAATTACATGGGGCATTTTACACCAGTTGACCGCATTAAGGTCCTGACGAAAGACATCATCTTCTGATCGGATGCCATTCCGGACTCTGAATCCGGCTCAGCACGGCAGTATTTTTAATGGAGAAGTCTGGAAAGTGCGACGAAAAGCTGCGACGCAAATCGGGGTCAGGAAATCTGGGTTGCCGGCATTGCGCCGCTGGCTTGCAGTACGACCCGGTTCCCTTGCTTACCAAAAAAGCTGACGATTCTTTCCGGCAACCAGGTCAGCCTGCCGGGAAACGGGGAATCGAGGAAGCCTACATGTCCCCCTTCGTCCGGGTATTCCAGGACGACCATGGAAGAAACATCTGCAGAGATGGGCAAGGCATGCGGTGGCATGAACGGGTCGTTAATTGCATTTACAACGAGGGTAGGCACTTCAATGTACTTGAGCCAGGGTTTACTGCTCGATTGATTCCAATAGTCCTCCGCATTGCGAAAACCATGGAGCGGCGCGGTTACGAGATTGTCAAATTCATACAGTGTAGTGCAGGCGCCAACCGCGGCTGGATCGAACAAATCCGGAAAGAGGTCAAGTTTCCCAACCGCCTTGCGCTTGAGCGTATCGAGAAAGTGGCGGGTATAGAACAGATTGAAGCCGGAGGCGAGAGCATTCCCCGCGGCGGCAAGATCGAGGGGCACGGAAACCGCTACCACTCCATCCACCAGTCGGCACGCCTGCCTGCCCTGCTCACCCAGCCATTTCAGCAGTGCATTGCCTCCCAGCGATACCCCGACCGCATAAATCGGAGAGTGCTGCATGCCGGGTTGCCTTTCTCTGATGTTGATGCGTTCCAATACCCAGTGGATCTCTGCCGAATCGCCCGCGTGATAGGCGCGTGGCAGCCGATTCGGTGAACCGGAGCAGCCCCGAAAATGTACCACCGCCGCGCGCCAGCCTATCTGCCGAAACAGGGTCATGGTGCTCACGATATAGTGGCTGTTCGAGCTTCCTTCGAGCCCATGAAACAGCACTACCAAGGGTGCGTCCATCGCGCCCTCCAGCCAGTCGATATCGATGAAATCCCCATCGTCCAGTTCCCAGCGTTCGCGCCGGTAGGGAATCGAAGGGCGGGCAAGAAAATAGGGATAGATGGTTTGGGCATGGCCGCCCCGCAGCCACATCGGGGCGACATAAGGTCTTGCTGGCTGAATGGATAGGGAGGAAAGGAATGTTTTCACATCAGGTCTTATAATCCTTGCCATCTCGGAATGAGCGAACTGCTGCCCTGGGCACGTTTAAATATAACAATAAAAAAAGCGGATGGTCCAGTCGAAGATTTCCTTGTGTTTCTGATTGTGCTCCTGATTGTTACCGTCATCCATTACAAGAACCCAGTTCCATGAATCGCCTGAAGGCAAAACCGATCTGTATCGCACAGCGGGACAGCAGTACTATAATAGATGTACCTCCGTACTTCCATTTTGGAGTTGTCCGTTTTGAAATTGCCGGGACGCCAGGAAGAGAAACAATATTTCATCCATCTCGGTTGATCTTCATTCCGCGCAAGTCCCGCTGAACGACAAGTCATGAATCTGAATCTTTAAGGAGCAGCATGAAAAACCTGTTTTTGTTATTGTTTTTTGCGGTTTTTTCCAGCACCGTTACCGCCACCGAAGAGGATTACAAGCTGTGTACGATAGGGGGTTATTTTTCAGGCACAAACGACAAATTCCTGAGCGGATTAGCCGCGCATATTGCCGAAAAGAAGCATGTTTTTGGTGAGCCCATTTGCGATGCGGCATGGGCGAACGGCTACAGAGTCGGCGAAAAGCTAACGAAGACGGGAAAGATCAAGGATCCATCGGAGCGGGAGATTATCCAGCAGGCGACCGCATTCAGTTCGAAGATATACGAGACAATCAGTTCCCGCATAAAATTTTAGCGGCATCCTGCCCAATTTCCATTTCCGCTATTTCTGCAAAAATCCGGGCATAAATACTGGCCCGGATATTCCCTTCACAAATTCAAGCTCAACGCAGGATTTTTGTTTGCGCAAGGAATTTTTTAATGACTCGCATCTAGGACTGTGCGAGCGAAGTTTTTCGTTCTCACACTCTTCCCGCTCCCATAGGCTTCAATCTGCTGGAAGAGGACATGGAGGCGGAAGCGCCTGCTTCCACCCCGCATCGGAATCCGCAGGAGCCTGCGGGACTCATGCAGCAGTTTATGGTCGGGATGCCTTCCTGCGGCGTATGACGACGCTCACGAGGCTAAGGCCTGCCATCATCAGGGCATAGGTTTCTGGTTCTGGCACGGCCGTGATCATGATAGTGCTGTCGACCAAGCTGTCCGGGTGCTGTATGTTCACGTACGCGACATTGGGGTTGAACTTGTCGAAATAGAGGCCGGTCGGTTCAGCGCCTACCGTGGACATGGACCCCCAGCGTCCCAGGGATTCCGCAACACCGTCGTGGTTGGCATCCTGCGCGAACCAGATGTCTGCCCTGCCGCCGGGCTGATCCTCGATGACATAGATATTGCCGGCGGCGTCGATGGCCAGGTTGTCTGGACTGGCCAGCGCTGTGCCCACGGCGGCGCCGCTCGCCTGATCGAGCGTGTCGCGGCTGGCGAAGAGTTGCACGTTGTTGGCATCAAGGTTGATCGAGTACACCTCGTTCGTGGTCGTGGTGGCGACGAACAGCATCTGATCACCATTGGCCAGTGTCTTTATTTCGATATCCTCGGGGCGCTGATACTCCGTTGCGTTCACCGCGTTGGCGGTTGCCCGGCCATCGATTGTGCCATCCGCATTCAAAGCTGAAACACCCGGGAGGGCGCCGCCTGTGGCATCGGTAATGGGAGTCCATGTTAAGGAACCTGTCGCGTTAGCATTGCCGCCGCCATTGACCGCCATCGCGAAGGTCTGGCCTGCCGCAAAGTAGTCGTTTCCGTTGCTCGCGGTCGGGTTGGCCGACACGTACTTGTAGATACTGCCGCCATTCAGCTCATCGATGAAATACAGGCTGTTGTTCTTGTCGAACGCCAGGCCCTCGTGAGATACGCGGGGCAGGTTGGAACGGAACACGAAATTCGCGTCTCCGGTTCCGGTCGCGGCCACGGGATTGGTCAGTTCGAACAGGCGTCCTTTGGTACTGCCGGTGCCCCAGGATTCTTCGGCAGTGAGATAGCTGCCCCAGGGTGTCCAGCGCGATGCGTCGCCCGAGACGAAATCCTGAGTGCCGGGCTGAACGAGGGTTCTCGTGATGCCGCTTGCCAGATCGGTCCGCTGCACACCTGCCATCGAAGTCTCGAACGGGGTGAACAGATAACGCCCGGCATTCGCGCCGGTTTCGTTCGCGGTGATCATGTCCCAATTGCCGGAATTACCTTCACCAAGGCTGAGCTGGGTGGTACGATCAGCGATTCGGGTCTGCGAGAAATTGGGGGAAGCCAACTGGAACGGGGTATTTTCAGGGAGCGAGCCCGCTGCCACGCTGTCCGCCAGCGGAGTAAAGCTACTGAAATGTGTGTCTGCGGCAATGGCTCCGGTCGTGCCGGCCGTAATCATGAGCGCGCCTGAAACAAGAAAGCCTGTTTTTTTCTGCTTGAACATCGAAAACCTCCGGAAAATTGGGGGAAAGTCTGTTTTTTGGGATGTACTGGCAGTCCGGCCGTCTGCGCGCGTTCCCTTCAGTTGCGCAAATCCGGGACTTTCCGGCTCCGCCTCGCGACGGGTGTGGCTTTTACGGTACAGCAGAAATATAGCTTTTCCCTGTGACAGAACGCCCGATGGCTGAGTGCATCCTTGTAGTCCCTTCGGCTCTGACTGCGTGGCCATCCGGCTCGTGGATTTACCGCGCTTTGCCTTTGTGCCGAAGTATTCCGTTTTATGAGGTGCCGGGTAAGCAGCGGCATGGAGGTTCCGGTTTAACGATTGACTGGTCGGCTCCGGGAAGAAAGGTGACTCTGCCGGGTCTGTGTGCACCTCTGAGTCTCCGCGGGAAGGAGCGCTCGTCGATCAGGATTTGGGATGCTGGGTCAAGGTCGAGGCATGGCAGGTAATTGCAATCCCGGAAATTCCTCATGGCATCTGCTACTCGCTCACGCTCCACGAACGAATCATGGGATACGACAACAGCCACATCGTAAAGCTGCCGAAGAAATTCAAATATGCCGGGCAGCGACTAGCATATGACCATAAGCATCGTCACATTTCGGACAAAGGAGTTCCTTACGAATTCAAGGATGCTTACCAGCTACTTGCTGATTTCTTTGAAGAAGTGGATCGTGTACTGAAGGAAATGAGGCTATGAAAAGAATTGTGGTTGGCATCATGCCGCAAGAGAAAATCCGAGAACGCATGCTGGCCGTAGCGAAAGGGGCCAAACCGGAGAGTAAATCTTCCTCTGCATTGCGGAGGGCGGAATTGAGTGTCGGCTTCCGACCAGCGCAGGAAGTAGGACAGGATACTTCGCGTGCTACGGTTTGCCTTAACAGCGCTTGAGGCGCACGCAATCGCTTTCACTAGTCATCGCTCATCCTGTTTCCCTCATCCCCTTTCTTTAGGCTCGCTCTCTTCCTCCTGATTATTTCATTTCTCATTTCATTGAATTGCTCCCGCATTTCATGCTCAATGAAGATCTTTCCCACTGCCACCGGAATCCAGACTTTCGGGATGGCCTCAGTACGATGGATTACGCGAGTCTGCCCGCCGTCATGAATCAGATAAGTAGTACCTTCCAATTTGTGCATGTTGCCAGTGATCAGGTGCGTCAGTATTTTATGGTAAGGAAGCAATCTTACTTCCCGTGTTGACTCGAACGAATAGCGGATGGGGCCGTAAGCGGCAGCGCCGCGTTGGAAAATAGTAAACTTGTCTTCAGAAACACTGACAATCTTGCTCTCCTTCAAGTTGGAGACAAAATCAGCCATACCGTCGAAGTCGGTGAGCACGTCCCAGACCTCCTGCTGGCTTGCTGACACAGCAAAATTAAGATCAATAATAATGTTTTCCCCGACCATGTTAACCTGAACTTCAATGTCCCTACCCTGGGGCGAATCTGCTGACGATCCTGCCATGAATGGCATTGACCACAGAAATAGCAGGAAGGAAGCGTTTCTCATTGGGTATTACAAGAGAAGAGGTCGTTACCGTTTTTGGACGTGTTCGCTTGGATCGGAAAGTGGTTTAACAAATTTATTCTAGGCGGTGCGCAGCTGGGTGCGGGGCGACCGCCAAGCCACATTCACAGCAGGCGAAGGCACCTGGCCAGGAGATTGTTATCTAACTCAGCAACATTGGCTACTGTCTTGAGGTACACCAGAGAACCATTGTGGGTATTCCGACAAGAAAGTTTGACAGGAAAGCGCGAAAGCGAGTTATCGCACTGAATAACTATAGGTCCAGCGTAATATTTCGATACAGCAATCTTGCTGAATTAAATATCAAGGAGCGATCATGGCCAACATAGCTACTTT
>Ga0134128_10001563_pt1 | contig 29183 bp, 27 predicted proteins | sample KB31754_FD_96462 | JGI IMG/M metagenome (GOLD analysis project Ga0134128, IMG submission 96462) | Terrestrial soil microbial communities with excess Nitrogen fertilizer from Kellogg Biological Station, Michigan, USA - KB3-175-4 | ecosystem: Environmental > Terrestrial > Soil > Unclassified ... | reverse complement strand
GTAATTTCGCTAGTCACGATTCTCAAATTCTTGCAGACGTTTCAGCGCAGACTTCTCAGTCGTGTCGTTCAACGTGCCTTCCACCAGGCGGTTAAAACCATGGATCGTGCCTTTGCCACCGTACGCAACGAGCTCCACCTTGTGCGTTTGTCCCGGCTCGAACCGAACCGCCGTCCCTGATGGAATGTTTAATCGTTTACCCAGTGACTTTTCCCTGTCGAATTTCAATGCGCGATTGACTTCGAAGAAATGATAATGCGAGCCGACTTGAACCGGCCTGTCTCCGGTATTGGTCACCTCGATGGAAACAGTTTTTCGACCTTCATTAGCGACGACGTCGTCACTGAGCAATAGATATTCGCCAGGTTGCACGCACCGTCTCCTTATCGTATGGGGTTGTGCACGGTAACAAGCTTGGTGCCATCAGGAAAAGTCGCCTCCACCTGAATTTCGCTGATCATGTCTGCGACGCCATCCATCACATCGTCGCGCGAGAGAACGTTGAGTCCTTCGCTCATCAGCTCCGCCACCGACTTGCCGTCGCGTGCGCCTTCGAGCACAGCGAATGTCACCATCGCCACCGCTTCCGGATAGTTCAACTTCAAACCGCGCGCGCGCCGCCGCTCTGCTAATTGTGCTGCCAGAAAAACCAGCAACTTCTCCTGCTCTTGTGGACTCAGGTGCATAAATTCAGGATCTCTTCGACGAACCGATGTATTTTAGTACCAAGAGCAGTCCCTTTGATAGGATGTTTATGGCAGCGAAAAACACTGTTCGCATCGGCATTGGCGGCCCTGTGGGCAGCGGCAAAACGGCTCTTGTCGAGGCACTGTGCAGAGAAATGGCAACCAAGTATTCGGTTGCCGTGGTCACCAATGACATCTACACAAAAGAAGATGCCGAGTTTCTGACGCGCAGCGGCGTACTCCCAGCAGAGCGTATTGTCGGCGTGGAGACAGGCGGTTGTCCGCATACAGCCATTAGAGAGGACGCTTCGCTGAATATCGACGCGCTTCAATCGCTCGAAACTAAGTTTCAGCCGGATCTTGTTTTCTTGGAATCAGGCGGCGACAACCTTGCTGCAACGTTCAGCCCCGAACTTGTGGACTCGTTCATCTACGTCATTGATGTTGCCGAGGGTGACAAGATTCCGCGCAAGGGCGGCCCCGCCATCACTCGTTCTGATTTACTGGTCATCAACAAAATCGATCTGGCACCACATGTGGGCGCCAGTCTCGAAGTGATGGAACGCGATGCGAAGAAAATACGTGGAGAACGCCCATTCATCTTCACGGACATTCGACACAAAGTGAACGTCGATAAGGTCGTGGATTGGATAAGGGAACACGCGTTGTTCGAAGGCCTGGCTCGTGCCTAACATCGGCATTGCCAGCCTCAACGTCGCAGTGCGCGCGGGGCGCTCAGTTGTCACACAACAGTTCGGCAAAGCGCCTTTGCAGGTTCATAAACCACTCTATCTCGAGAGCGCGGATCATCCGACAGTCTTCTTGAAGACTCCCTCGTCGGGCTTGCTGGAGGGCGACGAGCATAGGCTCAGAATCAAGGTCGAACGCAATGCTACGTTGGAAATTAGAACGCAAGCATGCACTCTTGTCTATCCCGGTGCTTCGCGCCAGAAAATCGACATTGTCCTGGAAGATGGCGCATCACTCATATTTGAACCACATCCGCTCATTCTCGCCCGCGGTGCCAAATTCACTCAAACAATCGCAATCGCGCTTGCCGGTGACTGTCATCTCTTGTTCAGCGAGTCTTGGTGCGCAGGGCGCATTGCGATGAACGAACGCTGGAAGTTTGACAGCTTCGAGAATACAGTGCTTATTCGCTCGAATCAGGAATTGATCTACCGCGAACATTGGATCTTGCATCCGAAGCTCGGCAGCGTCGACCACCCGTTCATCTGCGGCGAATTCACTCACTTCAAAAACAGCTACACGACAGGCCGCCACCGCGCCGTTCATGGTACCGGCGGGCAAGAGCCCGCTCTGTCGTGGTTTCTCACGAAACCCAACTTCTCGATCAAACGCACCGCCGCATCAAACGTCGATCTGCTCTAGCGGAATGATGCCGGTCCAAGTTGTAGAATAGCCACGCGAACTTACAACGTACAGACACCCAGGGTCGGCGAATGATCAACACGTACTGTCTATTGGCAATTTTGGGCGGAGCGCTACTGCCGCTGCAGGCAGGAATCAACGGAAATCTGAGAACCTGGCTCGGCAATCCGTGGTGCACGACGCTTGTTTCATTTGCCGTGAGTTCTTGCGCCGTGCTGCTCATGTCCATCATAACCAAGGCACAGGTGCCGAACAGTGCGGTGCTGGCACAGATACCCTGGTGGGCTTGGACAGGCGGCATCATGGGCGGCATCTATGTATGTTCAGCACTGGTGTCGGCACCGAAACTTGGTGCAATGGCACTGGTATCGTCACTTATCGCCGGGCAAATGATCGCTTCGATGCTGCTCGATCAATTTGGGGTGGCCGGGTACTCCCAACACTCGCTGAATGCCGGTCGCACCGTCGGCGCGATTTTGCTGTGCGCGGGCGTTTTTCTAATTCAGAAGTACTGAACTCATATCAAGTTTATCGAGACGCTCGTGCTAGAATCAGCTTCTCTCGTCATGACACTTGCAGGATCCTTTCGTATATATGCAAGTTATCCTCGCGGAAAAGCCCTCCGTCGCGCGCGACATTGCTGCGGTTGTCGGCGCCAACGATAAAAAAGATGGCTTTTATCACGGCAATGGATATGCCGTGACATACGCCTTTGGCCACCTTGTGACTATCGCCGAGCCGGAGGAGATGAACGCAGCCTGGGGCAGCCCGTGGCGGCTGGAGCAACTGCCCATGCTTCCCGGTCACTGGCAATACCGCATCGCCCCAAAAGCCAACCAGCAATTCAACGTAATCTCGCGACTTTTTTTGCACGACAAAACCACGGCCATCATTTGTGCAACAGACGCCGGGCGAGAAGGCGAGCATATTTTTCGGCTCATCTATAAGCTTTCCGAAAGCACGAAGCCGGTGCAGAGGCTCTGGATAAGCTCGCTTACCCCAGAAGCAATTCGCGACGGCATGAACAACTTGCGTTCCGCAACGGAGTTCGACAGCCTGGCGGCCGCGGCTGCGTCGCGCGCGCATGCCGATTGGATCGTGGGATTGAACTTCACACGCGCATACACTGTTATCAACCGCCAACTTTGCACGGTCGGCAGAGTGCAAACACCGACGCTGGCATTGATCGTCGAGCGCCAAAAGAAAATCGAGCAGTTCAAGTCTGCCAACTTCTATGAGATCGAGGCAACATTCGAGCCCGGCTTCGTCGCACGCTATGTCACTCCCGGCAAAGATCCGCAAACACGCCTGCAGGACAAAAGCGCTGCCGAAGAGATTATCAAATCGATAAAAGAAGTCCCGTCCGGCACGGTGGCGTCGGTGGTGACTACCGAGAAGCGCACCAAGGCACCACCGCTCTATGATTTGCTCACCTTGCAGAAAGACGCCAACAGGCGCTTCGGTTATACGGCCAAGGAGACGCTGGACATTGCGCAGAGTTTGTACGAAGAGGACAAGCTCATCACCTATCCGCGTACCGAATCCCGTCATATCTCGACAGACATGTTGAACGAACTGCCAGGCGCAGTGACGGCCGCCATCAAAGCATCGACGACACCGCAAAAGGTGCGCGATGCGCTGGCGGGCCAAAACATCAAGCCTGGATCAATTACGGCCGATGTTCTGCAGCCGCATCTCACCAAGTCTTATATGGACAACAACAAGCTCACAGATCACCACGCCATTATTCCGACGCATAAGGCGCCGCCGCCCAGCCTGCCGGAAAAACGGCGCAACGTATACAACCTTGTTTCCATGCGGTTCTTGAGCATCTTCTTGCCGCCCGAAGTAAAAGATGAAACGACGGCACTGATTGGCGTGGGCGAGCACACTTTCCGCGCTCGCGGTGTCGTGATAAAAGATCCGGGCTGGACGATCGTCGAACCGAAATTGAATGAAGCTGACACGGGTGAAAAGAAAAGCAAGAAGGGCAAGGACAAAGATTCCGCGGATGAAACGCAAACGCTGCCTAACCTGAGCAAGGGGCAGGCGGTGCCGAAGCGCAAGCTGGAGCTAAAAGAGCGCAAGACAAGCCCGCCAAAACCGTACGACGACGCGACTTTGCTCGCGGCGATGAAAAACGCCGGGCAAGAACTCGACGATGAAGATCTGTCGGCTTATCTGAAGCAGCGTGGACTGGGAACGCCTGCCACCCGAGCGGCGATTATCGAACGTCTGTTGCAAACCGGCTATATCGAGCGCGAGAAAAAGAGCCTGGTTCCCACTGAAAAAGGAACCGCGCTCATCGAGCAGATCCATCCGGACTTACGCGATGTCAAATTAACCGCGAGTTGGGAGCAGCAACTCGCCGACATGCAGGACGAGAAGCTCAGCGCTGATCAATTCAATAGCGCCATCGCCGAGTTTGTCGGTGGTTTGTTGCCCGCTGTAATCGAAGACAGCAAGACCAAACGCGTGCCGCGCGAGGGCGACATCGGTGCTTGCCCGAAATGCGAAATCGGCTCGATCCGTTTCACTCCCAAAGGTGCTGGGTGTACTCGCTGGAAAGACGGCTGTACCTTCTCAATTTGGCGCGAGCAGTTTGGCAAGGAGTTGAAGGACACGCATATCAAAGAGCTGGTTGAGCACAAGCGCACCAAGCTGATCAAAGGATTCAAGAAAAAGGACGGCAAGGGTAAATTTGACGCCTGCCTCGTAATCGGAAATGAGCACAAGGTGCGATTGGATTTTGGCGACGGTGCCGCGGCCGAGTTTGGAGCCTGCCCTCAGTGTCAACAAGGCACCATCCGGCGAAACGCGAAGGGAGCCGGCTGTACGCGCTGGAAGGAAGGCTGCACTTTCTTCTTGTGGCGCGAAGCATTCAGGAAAGAGCTGACGGACGAACACTTCAAGCAACTAGTTGGTGATAAACGCACCGATATAATTCAGGGTTTTCCGCGCAAGGACGGCTCCGGCACCTACGACGCGCGCCTGGTGCTCAACGATGCATTCAAAGTCGCGTTGCAATTCGACCGCAATTAGCGGATAGACGGGCGCGTGCGCTGCCGTTAACCAGCGCGCGCATCTCCTCCCACCATCTCAGCGCGCGTCCTGTTGCAATACCTGCTCAGCAGTGTCCTTAGCGGCGGAGCGAATCGGTAACTGAATCGAGAACATCGTGCCCGAGCGTTCATCACTGGTGACGAATAGGTTTCCGCCGTGCAACTCCACGAGCGCTTTGCTTATTGCTAATGCGAGTCCAACCCCGCTTTCGCCTTGCGTGTCGGTAACCTGACCGCGGGTGAAGTGATCGAAAAGCGTCGGCAACAAATGTCGCGGAATGCCCCGCCCCTGATCGGTGATTCGAATTTCCACTGTATTGGAATGCGGTGCCGCTGCCAAAGACACTTTGCGTCCCGGCGGAGTTTGGCGGATGGCGTACTCCATCAGATTCGTGATCACCTGCGCCAATCTATCTTCATCAGCGAATACTTTCAGATCGGTCGGAGCAAGATCCAACGCGACACCTTTTACGCTCGCGAGTTCCGCAGCTCTCTGCAATGACTTTTGGAAAACAGCAATCAGCGGAACATGCAGAATATTCAGTTGCAGCGCGCCCGTTTCCAGCTTATCGATGTCCAGGAGATCATCTATCATGCTCATCATGCGATCGGCATTGCGATCGGAAGTGCGCAAAAGATCCTTGCCGCTTTCCTTCAAATCACCAAGGTTTCCCCTGCCGAGCATCTTGTAGAAGCCTTGCATGTTTTGCAGCGGCGGACGGAGATCGTCTCCTAGAATTTGCAACACAACCTGGCGGAAACGCTCGTCCTTTTTTCGCTCCGTAATATCCTGCGCAACACAAAGAATGGTCTGCTCCATGGGTAGCCACGCACCCGCCCACAACAAATTGATGACTCGGCGGTCGCGTCTTATCAGACGCATCTCAAAAGGGACGTTATTCCCGTGTTTGATCTCGTCCAATTTCTCCAGGAAGTCGGGTGAGCCATCATCAGGCAAGAAGTTGAGGATGCTGCTGCCCTCCACTTCTTCGGCACTGTAGCCAAACACCGGCTCGCAAGCACTATTGATTGCCAACAGAGTGCCGCTTTCATCCAGATAGCAGATGACATCGCGCGAGAATTCGGCCATCAAGGACTGCTTATCCAGAGCGTTTTCCAGGACCACCGCCATTTTGTGGAACGAATGGTCGATCTGAGCAATCTCGTCGGAGCCGGACAGCTCTGGATTAAGGGGATGTTTTCCGATAAGCGACGCGTTTTCCAAGGTGACGCCGATGCGCTTCACGATACTTAGCCTGAAGTATAGTGCCATGGCGAGCACAACCAGAATCTCGGCTCCGCAGCCTGCGACCAGATACAGAATCCATCGTTCGCGGTCTCGTGCCCAGAAATCGTTGCTTATCTCCACCTTGGACATCGTCATCAAGGTCGAATCTTTTAAAGAGTCTGCCAGCGCATGCCGCTGGTTTTGAAGATTCTCAAATGCTTGCTTGTGCGCGTCGCTGTCAGGAGGAGTGCCGGCGGCGGCGTTAGCCAAACCAACCATGTTATTTACGGTCGCCAACATGCCGTCGACACGTTTGGCGACGTCTATTTCCATCGGCGTCAACTGCTCGTCTATTCTCTTGCGCTGCTCAAGCTGTTCCATCCAGTCTGCAAGGTGTGCAGAACTAGACTGCTTATTCAGGGAGTCGATGGCCCCATAAACTTTGTCGGATAAAACACGATTATGAAGGCTCGTTTTGAGGTCTTCCGCGTTTTTGGCGAAGATTTGCACTTCCTCGGTGCCCATGTCATCAACGGGCTTGTGGTGCCACAGAGCGTCATCGATGTAATACATGGAGGCGTACGCGCTCGTCGTATAACGGCTCAAAGCGTTGCTGAATTCTTTATTGTTGGCGGCCCGCACGGCGTAAGCTTCGGCGCGATCATGCAGATAAAACAGGCAAACAACCAGAACTAACTGAACGACCAACGGTATGCCAAGCAGCAGCGCGCCCTTGCCGGACAAGCCCCAGCCCGATCGCTTCTGTTGTTGCCCTTCGCCTGAGCCCTGACCCATTCCGCTCTCTCAGTCATTCGCCACTTGGGATACCGGGGACTCCGTAGCTGTTATTCCCCGAATATAAGCGGCAAAAACGCTGAAACGGTTAACCAATGCCCGATAACGGCTCAAGATTGCCCTGATTTCTTCTGGCGGTGAGCCCTCTTCTTCCGGAAGCTCTCCGATTGTCGCTGCATGTTCTCTTTGAGGCTCTGCATATTCTCTTGCAACAGTTGAATATTCTCCAACCGGCGCTGAGCATCCTCAGCCATGTTCTGTAGATCGTTGTCCACGGAATTCGCATAGACACGCAAAGATTCGACGTCGCCCTGCTGCGTATGGCTGCTATTTTGTAATTCGGTAATTTTTTTCTGGAGTCTTTGGATTTCTGCCTGCAGCCGCTCAATTTCTTGCTGCCCTGACTCAGAAAAGGGCTCCTTCGCAAGCTGCTCTCGACGCTCGCTAATCTGACTGCGCCGCTTTTGAATCTTGCCGCGCTCGACTTGAGTTTTTTTGCGCGCACCCTGAACAGCCTCGCGCGTATTCTTTACGTCCTCGGTCGGGGGCTCGTCTGGCGTCATGTCCTCTCCGTTGACGACTGGCAATAAGCGCGATATGGGCGGTGCGATTATTCTAAGCGCTCCACATCCGGCTCGGATTAGAATCAGTCGATCCTAATGCCAACCTCGAGCGGCGGCGTCGAGCGATACTTGCAGGCTGCGCCTATGGCTTGATACCCATGAAGCCAATAGCAGCCCAACCGTCGACAATATGCGCACAAGAGGCATGCCACCAATGTGGTAGAATTTTAATAAGTTAGGCTGTTGCTCATCTTCGAGTTTTACTGCCGAAGGTTGAGATTGTAAAGCCGCACGCTAGAGTTTCGGAATTCATCAAAATCAAGTATTTGCGCGACGGTGAATTGGAAGCAGCATACTCGCTGCGCATTCTACGCAAAGCGGCGACTATGAGGAGCAATAATGGGCGCAGTAAGTTTTGGAAAACGCAATCGCATCAGATTCACCCCGGGCGGAACGCTCAAAGAATGGCAACCCGCAGGTGGTGCGGCAATCTATGCCGTGACCTATCAACAGGATCCGGTAAGCAGACCTAAATCCCACTCCGTTCTCTACTTCGGCGAGACAGCCGACCTTGCCAAACAGGCCGCAATTATTCGCGAAAAGTTGCACTCCTGGTGGGAAAACAATGGTGGCACCGGCGGTGAACTGTACATCTTTTATCATGAGATGCCGGGCTCAAGCCAAAACGAACGCGTGAATGTGCAACACCAGCTAGTTGTAGAATACGATCCGCGCGGAAATAATTAGCCAAGCACTACTTGGAACAGCAAAGCCACCACTCCGTCAGCACGACTTTGTTAGAAGTTATGCTGGGAGTGAACCAATGAAGAGTATCGTAAGAACGCTGGCTCTGCTGGCGATCGTGTTGTTCATGGTAACATCCACCGCACCGGCGCTGGCCTTCTTCGGTGAACGGCCGGCCGTTCACACCGGTCAGCCTCACAAGTTCGGAACCTGGCGCGGAGCAGCCCTTGGCGCTTTGGGCGGCTATGCCACAAGTAGACTCACGCACAGCCGGCACGGCATGAGAAATGCTCTGCTTGGTGCCGGAATCGGTGCCTACCTCGGCCATCGCAAGCGCTACTATTAGCCCGTTCGAGATTATGCTTCCGCTGCACTACTTAGGTGGAAACAGCCACAGGTGGTGCAGCGGTACGCATTGCATTCTTACTACGTGGCTAGCGTGGTGCCGAACTGACCACCCGACGCGACAGCGAGTCTTTACGCGCCTGCGAATACGCCCAGACCGTCTGCAAAAAAGTGCTCAGCCAAGGACGATAGTGGTACCTCTGCATTTCCGACTGAGCCTTGTTGTAGTCCCAATTCTGGACCATGACTCTGTACAGCGCTACCATCATGCCGGTGCGATCTCCTCCGGCAAGACAATGTAGATAAATCTTTCCGCTGCGCGGATTGCTAACTATTGCCAGAAACTTGTCGATAGCTTCCTTTGATGGAGCCATAATCGGAGTCAAGGGCAACCAGATATACCGCATCTTCAGACGCGCGCAGTCTCGCTGCTCTTTCTTGCTGTGACGTAAACGGAAATCGATTACAGTATTGAATTGATGTCGAGCTAAATATTGAAGCCCCGACTGATCAGGGACGCTGCCTCGATAGAGCCGGGGAGTCACTTCTCCGAAGTTGGGTACGGGATTGATGTCGCCGGCGTTACAGCCGACATTTAAGTTGGACATCGCCGTCATAGCGAAAAATGCCCAACATAAGATCGCCTTGCCGCCAATCGTCCGCGTCACGGTCACCCTTCCTTCCGCGTACCAATAGACGTATATCTGGCGCGCAAGATTCCCTTTCATCATCGGCTGACTTGGCTATACATGTGCAACCGTGTTAACCTGTTTCAGCATTGGAGACGCCGCAGGATAGCCATGAAGAAAGCGACCACAACAACGACGAAAACCAGCAAGAGCATGCCGAGAGAAACGAAGGCGGAATCACCATCTCGTCTGATAGACGGCAGAATCAAGCAACTCGGCGACTGGCGTGGCGAGATGCTGGCGAACATCCGCAGAGTGATCAAAGAAGCAGATCCTGAAGTAATCGAAGAATGGAAATGGAGAGGGGTTCCAGTCTGGGAACACGACGGAATTATCTGCACCGGTGAAACATACAAAAGCGTCGTGAAGATGACCTTCCTCAAGGGCGCTTCGCTGAAGGACCCTTCAGGGCTGTTCAACTCAAGTATGGAAGGCAACGCCAGGCGCGCCATCGATTTTCATGAGAGCGATAAGATCAACGAAAAAGCACTAAAAGCGCTCATCCGTGCAGCCATTGCACTGAACACTTCCAAGCCCGCAACGGCATCGCGAGCAAAGGGGAAGTAAGGTTATAGCTGAAGCAAACCCGGAAGCACGTTGTTGGTCCAGACTTCCTCAGAGACGTGCAATAAGAACGAGACGTTCGATATGACGCCAGTCTCCGGATCGGACGCCGCTTCGCCGGGCACCAGCTTGCGCAAGTCGATTGAATTTTGAGCTGCCTTCGCGACAGCGAGGCTGTACTGGGTTCCATGCACGGCGGCGATCGGTCCCAGAGATTTTTTGACCACGGAAATCCGGCAGTCGGGATGCGCTTCCAACAATGCGGCTAATGTTCCTGGATCGTAAAGCGGCTTGTCGCAAACGTCGACCAGCACCACCCCCGGTGCGACCTCCGTCGCCGTACGTGCCAGTGACTCCGCCACCCGAACAGCTTCCTCGTAAATCTGCGCACCGTCCTCGAGGCGTTTAAGAGCCGCTGCATCTCCGGCAACTGCCTTCACCCAATCCGTAAATAGTTTTTGATGCGCGACGTCGCGCTCCTTCGGTTTTGAAGCATCGTACGAGGGGATAGTGGCAATGCCTTTTGCAAGCAACTGGCTAACTGCGGTTCCCGTCACTTGAAATTGAGGCTCGCCGTCCAACTTTGCGGCATCTTCGTCCAATCCGGCGTAAGTGATCCCGGCCGCCTTCATCGCCCCCGTCAATCCATCGGCATCGGGATCTGCAACGATAGCTACAGCATCGGTAAATTCGCCTACGGACACCAATGTGCTGCAGGCAGGATGCAGACGACGCACGGTGATCAGGCAATCATCTTCGAGCAGTTGTCGCAGCTTGGCGGTAGCGGCGATCACTTGTCTCTCGCGGTCATTCACCGGCTCACCGTCAATGCCATGGTGGTCTCTAAAAACGACACGATAATTTTCCGACTTGAGCTTTCCGACAGCCTCCACGGTCGCCGAGGTAATCGGCGTGTCGATAAACAAAACTGTGTTGTCTTCGCCGCCATACTCTTCAGCCGCCGCGCGAACGAAGTCTAGAATAGTTTGCACATCCGCCGACGTGAAAGCCTTGATGAACAAAGTAGGGACTTTATTTATTGTGAGCGTGATCAAACTTGCGACGCTTTCGGCTCGGCTTCCAGAGGATTGTCTCGACCTTATTCATTGTAGCTCGATGGAAGCAGCTTAACGCAGGAATGCATGCCTGCCAAGCGAGATGTCATGCTGTGGACGGGGATTTTTCTCGCCGAGACGGCCGTTTGGATGAAAGCCGCGCCCAGTGCGGTACAATAGCGGACTGTCCAATCCGGGGGTACCCGGCATTGCCCCGTGGAGGAGCCGCGCATGTCCGATTGTCTCATCTGCCGCAGACATAAAGATTCTTCGCGGGCGCCGCTCGTGGTTTATGAGGACGACCTCTTCAAGGTTAGCCATAGCATCGAGACAAATATTCTCGGCTACTTCTCTCTGGAGACACGGCGTCATGTCCTGCACCCGGGCGAGTTTTCCAAAGAGGAAGCAACAGCGTACGGAAGAGTGCTCAGCAATTTGATGGCAGCAATGAGTCAGGTTGTGGATTGTCATCGCATCTATACTTTCTCCCTCAGCGAAACAGTGCCGCATTTCCATGTGCACGTCATTCCCAGACGCGAAGATTTTCCCAGAGCATACAGCGGACGCGGCATAACTCAATACCCGGTGCAACCACCTGCCGATCCGGCACTGGTGCAAGAAGTTTGCTCGCGAGTTCGCCGCATTTTGACACGGACGAACATTGCCGTCACATGCGCCGTCGCGGCGATTATTTTCAGTTTCACCTGCAATCAAATCACGCTTGCTCAAGCACCGCGCATTCAACTGAAGCCGACGGCGCCTTCCCAGGAAACTCCTCTGGTAATCGACTGCCGCTCTCCCGTTGCAATACAACAGTCCACGGTAAACGGCGATAGCAGCATGGCTGGACTCGGCGCCGGAGTCAGCGGAATCGCGGACTCGGGAATCATCATCTCGTGCGATAAGGTATACCGCTGCCTGGACAAAATTCCTGCTGCAAAAGCACAAGTCGCCTTTGACTGGTATCACAACGTCAAGGCGCACAGACAGGACCAACTGGCGAGTCGCCGCAAGTGCATGATGATCATGATGCAGTCCGATTGGGACAAACTCCAGAAAATGTCCGGATTGAAAATTCCACTCGGCGAACCAAAGCACTCGAATAAAGCCAAGTAAGCCGTTCTCCAATCGCGACGCATGCAGGCCGCCGGAGACGTTTGTTAATAATCGCAAGCACGATTGTCTGATAAGGGAATGAAATAGTCGTCGAAAGACGTTTTTTGTCTGGCAGGCGTACTGGCTGTTTTCGATCTATGATGCAAGAAAAACCCTGCCACGTTTCTTCGGTTAGCGGCTGACGCCGCTTGCTCACCGACCGCTCGTTCGGAGTAAATGAATATGAAAAAGCTTGCCCAGGCAACCATGGTTGCCTTCTCTTTTGCTGCGGCCAGCCAGTTAAATCTCGGTGCAGAGGCTCATACAGCCACGATTAATCATCCGTACACTCCGGTGCACATCGTACCGCACGTCGCGGCGGGATCGGTGGCAATCGGCACTGTGCCAAGAGTTCACACCATACAACCAAGCCGGCTGCCACATTTATTACTAAGCGGCATAACGCTGCCCAAATCCGGCGCATTACAGGTGCCGCGCATTCCGGTAGCCGGCACCATGTCGACCACGAGATACCACCTCGCGGGTCCTATCTCGGTAAGCGGCGTCCCACTCTCCAACTCCGACGCGGCAAGTCAGATTAATGCCGTCATCGAGGGCGACTGGATAGCCTGGACGGGCGGCGCCAACCACAACTTAACCATCGGCATGGTTGCCGCCTTGCTGAAAAACCCGAAGATCACAGGCTCGCAGGCCGCAGTGCTCGGCATGATTGCCGATCAAATGTATAGCGATGCCGGCACCACTCCCCGCACAATTCCGTCGTACAGCGAAAGCCAGGTGCTCGGCTATATCCTTGGCACCAGCAATGACCCCAACGCCATCTTCGCCGGACAAGGTCTGTCTTTTTATGCAAGTTCGATGTCGCAAATCGCCTCGTCAACTCTGTCGACCGGGAAGTTCAACTTGTATGGAACCTACCTCGGTCCACAATTGTCGCTGGTCCAGCAAGGCATGCTCGGCGATTGTTTCTTCCTCTCGGCACTGGATTCGGTGCTCAATCAAAATCCGCAAAAGATCTCCAATATGATCACCGAGACTGCCACGGGCGCTTTTGTCGTCCGCTTCCCCACGGGTCGCATCGAGGTCGTCAGGCTCACAGACGGCGAGATCGGCGCGTTCAGCCAGGCCGCCGGAAATGGTGCCTGGCTTGCAGTGATGGGCATGGCTGAAAACAAGGCGTTGGTCGGAGAGCCGGGAGTTCCGGGAGATTTGCAGCGCGCGCCGCTTGGTCTAGTCAGCGACGGCGGCTTTCCCGCCCAGAGCTTGCATCTTTTGACGGGGCAACACTATACCGACCTCGGTAGCGGTAATTTGAATAAGCTTTCGCTGACATCAATAGACCAGCTGCTGCAGCAGGATCTCGCAAATAACACGCCCATCAATATATCGAGCCAGGACCATGCGCTGTCGATTCTCGGCTATAACGCCTCCAGCAGAACGCTCACCATACTGAATCCATGGGGTGTCAGCGGCAGCTTCGGGGCATACGAAGATCCAGGGATCATGAACCCTTATATGGAAGTTCAAATGGTTAATGGCGTGTTTCAATTATCGTTGTCGAACGCCGTGCAAGATTTCTACAACATCACAGCACCGGCCGGACTGGTAAATGCAGCAAATTCAGGATCGCTTGCCGGGGCGCGGCCGATAATGTCTGCGGCTTTGAGCAATCCCGCGGTGATTGCGGTGCGGCTAGACAACCTGATGTCAGTTTTGCCGGTTGCAGCGAATTCGCTAGCAAACGCGCCACATCCTACGACGATGGCGACTGTGTCGGGTGCGCTCAATCTAGCGTCACTACAGGCGGTGACATCTGCACAGAATTCAAACATTATCGCAGCGCTTGCGCAAAACGTCGGCTTGACGGACGAATCGACAATTGTTGGCAATGGACAAACTGCCGCCGCCCAAGAAGAAGCCGTTTTAGAAGCCTCTGACGGAAGCACCCTTGTGTCCAACGGCGAGAAAGTAAGTATTCGTACGGCAAGAGGCACCGTTCAGATCGCTCCGCATGCCGCCGCATTGCTGATTCAAGTCGATGGTGAGGTGGCGATTAGCAATCTTTGCGACAACCACAACAATGATGTCACCGTGGTCGTTGGTGGCAAGGCGGTCGCCATACCGACGGGTCGAACCTTGGTTCTCACAGACGCGGACAACACCAGCCGCAAGAATATTCGCCTTGCTGAATGCGTCGAAGGCGATCTCGGCACAATCGGACGGTTCGGGCAGACTAACGCCTTTATGGGTATGGCATCTTATGCTTGGGCCCTCAAGAATTGTCCACAATTCGGCGAGATGATGCGCTCTGCCGACCCGGCGCAGCGCAGGATGGCGAGCCAATTGATTAAGACCGGTGCGGCGGTAATCACGTTAGCCAACGGCGAATAGATTGGTTCGCTCCGTTTCGTCCGGCAGTTGCTGATAATCTGCCTGGTGTCAGCACTGGTGTCACTTGCTTCGCACCACGGGAGATACCACCATGGTACCCGGCTGGCGGGGCTGACGATCTTACTGTATGCTAAATATCCGATCTATACACTCAAAAATGAAAAGCACACTCTGCCCGGCATTAGCACTCATTCTCGGGCTTTTGGCTCAAACCTCAGTGTGGGCTGCCGGTGCTTCGCTCAGCTTTTCGATCCTCAACGACATCGACACCAGCCCTTACTACGGACTGGGCGGCCCCACTGCCAGACGCGGTGCCAAGGGTGCTCGCAAAGTCGCCAACTATGTGCTCGACACCCGCGGCACCGACTGCTCGAAGGAAGGGGCCGATTTGGTCCTGGACATGGTTTCGGACGTCAACAGCGACACCACACCTTATTACCGCGACCAACTCCACCGCGATGATGTGCATTGGCAGACAGTGTGTTTAATGGCACGCATAGCCGGAGCTCTCGGAAAGCCAGCCACCGAATGCGACACCATGGTCAACTGCGTGTCACAGCTGCGCCAGATTGTGGGCGATGCAGCCACTGAATCGATCATCCGAGGATTGTCAGATTCGGAAGTTGAAACATGTTGCCTGGAAATGCAAGGCAGCCGTCAATTTGACCTGGTGCATTTCCTCAACGCTCAAGATGCGATGATGGTAGCCGCTGTCGACCACGACGCGATCATCGGCAGTGTAAGAAGAGATTTGCAGCGCTATAACGGCTGGACGGACGCCAGACGTACGGCAACGAAAGGTCTCTACACTTCGCTGCAGGTAGCCGGCTTCATGCCCAACATCTTGGCGCCCATAGCACAAACAACGCTGTTCGGCGCCGTGATGGCGAATGGTGGCACCGAGCAGGATAAGCTGCTGAAAGAAGTATATTACGCCAAGCGCTTCGAGAAGCGTCGCGATCTACTGCACAAGCAGATCGATCTGGCGCTGCGGTCACGCGACACAGCCATTGCCACGCACAATCCGGCGCTTTATCATTTCTCCAAGCAGCTGACGCGCGCAACCTGCGGCGATGAGCTCGCATCACACCTGTTTGGCTCTGAAGGCATTAGCACGGCGATTATCGTCAAACCTTAGCATTCAAAAGAAGAATCTCGGCAGTCTCAGCACGAATCTTTTCGCACAGGGCCTTATCATCGCCCGCCGAACAACCGTACGATGGAATCATGCTGGCCAGTTGTTGCCTCCAGCCGTTTTGCATATTTTCTTTAAAGCAACGCTCCAGAACATGCAGCATGATCCACGCCGAAGTGGAAGCTCCCGGCGATGCGCCGAGCAATGCGGCAATTGATCCATCCGCGCAGCTCACCACTTCCGTGCCGAATTGCAAGATGCCACCATGCACCGGATCGCGTTTCACAATCTGCACTCGCTGACCAGCCACCTCCAATCTCCAATCTCGCGGACGAGCATTTGGGAAGAATTGACGCAGCGCCAGAAATCGCTCGCTGTCTGATTCGAGAACTTGTCCGATTAAATACTCGGTAAGTGCAATATTGTCTCGACCGACGGCAAGCAGCGGCAAGATATTGTCGGGATCGACGGACGCAAAAAGATCCAGATACGAACCGTGCTTCAAGAATTTCGTGGAGAAGCCCGCGTATGGACCGAACAACAATGACACTTTTCGATCTACATGCCGCGTGTCCAGATGCGGCACGGACATCGGCGGCGTTCCGATTGCGGCTTTGCCGTATACCTTTGCGTTGTGGCGTAAAACGTGTTCTTGATTGTCGCAGCGAAGCCAGATTCCGCCGACGGGAAATCCTGCATAGCCTCTTGATTCGGGTATGCCGGATTTGTGCAACAGCGGCAGCGATGCACCACCGGCGCCAATGAATACAAATCTGGTTTTCAGCTCTCTGTGCTCGCCGGTTTTCTCATCGCGCAGCTTCACGTTCCACAGCGCACCCTCCCTATGCAGGTCGTGCACACGCTGCGAGAAATGTACGGATACGCCGTCCTTCTCCTTCAGCGAATCAATAAGCATATTCGTCAGGGCGCCGTAATTCACGTCGGTGCCGCAATCGATTCGTGTAGCCGCAACCTCCTCTGCCGGGTCGCGCCCCTCCATAACCAGCGGCACCCATTCGCCAATCTGCTTTTTGTCCTGCGAGAATTGCATTCCCTGATAGCGATAGTGCGCCGACAGCGCTTCAAAACGCTTTTTCAAAAACGCAACATCATCAGTACCGCGTACAAAACTCAGATGAGGCACGGGATGAATGAAGGAACGCGGATCTTTGATCGTTCCATCTTTAACGAGATGAGCCCATAACTGCCGAGAAACATCAAACTCGGCATTGACTTCCAAAGCTTTGGAAATGTCTATGCTGCCGTCCTTTTTCGGAGGCGTATAATTCAATTCGCACAGCGCTGCGTGCCCGGTGCCCGCGTTGTTCCACGCGTTCGAACTCTCTTCAGCAGCCGTCTCCAACTTTTCAAAGATTTCGATTTTAATGCCTGGCTCAAGTTCCTTCAGCAATACGGCCAGCGTGGCGCTCATAATTCCGGCGCCTATAAGGACGACGTCCGGTTGCACCGATGATTGACTGGGTTTAGTTTTCATGCCTGCAGCGCCGCGTCCGGCGTTCGTCCTTCGCATGCCAAGTATACACGATTGCTCGACCAGCAATTTCATCTACGAACCAGGTATCATACGTCGTCAGATGTCCTGCATCAGAGGAAACGTCCATGACAACAAGACTACAACCGGTAGATGTGGAAAAAGCCACCGGTGACACCAAAGCAGTTCTCGACACCGTGCAACAACGCATGGGGCGCGTGCCTAATATCATGAAGCTGATGGCGAATTCGCCTGCAGCCGTCAAAGCGTATCTTGATATGACGGCTGCGTTAGGCGGCGGCGTCCTTTCGCCGAAACAGCGCGAACAAATCGCCATCACTTGTGCCGAAACGAACAACTGTGAATATTGTCTCTCGGCACATTATGCTCGCGGCAAAGCGATCGGCATGACCGACAAAGAGCTCGACGAAGCACGCATGGAGCGGGCCGAAGATCCGAAAACGGACGCCATTCTCTCCTTCACGCGATTGCTGCTGACTCGCAAGGGCGAAATCAGTGATGAGAGCTTCGCACCATTCAAGGGCGTGCTCAGCGACGCGGAAGTCACCGAGACCATTGCACACGTCGGATTAAACGTATTCGCCAATTACTTCAACATTGTGGCGAAAACGGAAAATGACTTTCCGAAGATTAAAACAGCATTTCCGGTGTAAATCGCAACCGTCGATTATCTATTGCAGCGACCAATCCTTTGTGCGCAGAAGTTTGAGGCGTGGACGATAGCGGTAGATGGTGCCGAGTATGGGTGTGCCGCGCCAGCCGGGTTTGCAGATTCTGACGACACCATCATCGGTTTCTGTTGTGTCGGCATCCTGGTCACCTTTGGACTTAAGGGTGACTAGCGAGAGTTTCAATTTGCCGCCGGGTGATCCCTGCTGCGAGAGTCCGGCAAGAACCTCTACGGGAATGCGGTGTCCAAGCGTGCCGGCGTCCACTTGCGTGAAATCGACGGTCAATAGGCGACGATTGAGCCCCTCCGGGCATTCTGATTTAACCGGAGCATCAGCCACCGTTCGCCTGGCATTCTTGGGCAACACTGTGTCGAGCGGTTGAGTGTCCTCACCCAGACGTCCATAGCCGCCATGCACAAACTGCGAAAGCTTGAGCATGTAATCGCGCTTGGAGATGTACAACCTGACGAGCATGTCCGACTTGCTGTCGAAGTAATTTGCCGCGAAATGTTTCACCACTCCATCATCCACATCCGGACAAATCACAGTCAGCTCGCGCACCGATTTGCTGTTTTTCAAATAAGGCGTAGCATGCATCACCAGCCTGCCGCCCATACTATGAGCATAGACGCGACTATGAACAGCCGGCGTGCGATAAGCCAGAAGGCTCACTGAATTGAGAATGTCATTGAAGTGCCCCTGCGACCATTCAATGGTGGCTTCATCAGAGAAGTACTCAGTGAATTTACCCTTCGAGGGCCAGGAGTACAAAATCATCGGGCGTTCCGAGTAATAAACAAAACGCGCCGCGCTGCGTAAGCCTGAATCGAACGTACTCATGTAGCCAGGGATAAACATGAACACTTCGGCATCGGCAGTGATCACCGCTTTGTCGTAGACACGATCGAAAAATGTCGCGGTCGCCTCCTTGTAGCTTGGCGCCTCGATCAGCTCGGTGCCGTCAGGTCCTTCGCCACCTTTGCGCGGAAGCGTCCAGCCAAGCTTCTTCATTTCGTCGGAGAAACTCTTGCCCTCGGTGTTTCTTATGTTGCAATAAGCGACACCGAGAAATAGATCGTGTTTGCACTCACCGCGATACTTGCGCTCATTGCCAAAAACGACTTCGCCTGCGTCCCGACCTTTCGTCGCAATGCGATTGCGATCGGTAGCGTAGAAAACGGGAATGCGGAAAAACTTTGGCACATCTTCCGAATTCGCTCTTGCGTCCGCTACCGACAAAACAACCATGATAAGCGGCAAAAGCCAAATCACTCGAAATAATTTCAACGTAACCCTTGCCTCAATACTCTCAGCTTTTTAAAACGAACATGACAACTTTAGCATATTATATACACCCCCACGGAAGCACAAGGCAAACGACATGGCAATTACGACACTCGACCCGAAGACGGCACTGATAGTCGTTGATCTACAGAAAGGCGTCGTCGGCCGCGAACTTGCTCACTCCGTCCAATCAGTCGTGCAGCATGCGGCAACGCTGGCAGACGCATTTCGTCGGCACGAGCTACCCGTAGTGTTAGTCAACGTGCTGGGGATGGCGCCCGGCAGAGCCGAGCAGAAGTTTACCGGTTCGTTTCCTGCGGACTGGTCCGAACTCATTCCACAACTGAACCAGCAACCGCAAGATCACATCGTATCGAAGCGCACCTGGGGAGCGTTCACCAACACCGACCTCGAACAATATCTCAAGCACAAAGGCGTTACCCAAGTCGTTCTGGCGGGAATCGCCACCAGTATCGGTGTCGAATCGACTGCCCGACAGGCACACGAGTTGGGGTTCAACGTCACGCTGGCAACTGATGCCATGACCGACATGAGCCTCGAGGCCCATGAAAACAGCGTCTCACGAATATTTCCGAGACTCGGGGAAACCGGCACCACGAAAGACGTATTACAAAAGCTTCCTCAATGAGGCCGGACTCCATTATCCGATTCCGTAGTCACAGGAGCAGGCGTTGCCGACGCAGGTAATAGCGAACTCACAGGCGACGGCGGGATTGGCGCTGGGCTCGTCGGGAGTGGAGTGTTCAAGCAAACGGATCTCCATAAATCCTCGCCGCCCAGCCTGCGAACCAATGATGCGCTACAGCTACCGAGAGCAGCATTGTGCGTGTGCATTGCGAGCTGGTATGCGTCAAGAGCCATCAATGCCTGATTCTTGATGCTGCCTTGCCGGCTCTGATATCGTTTGCCAAGATACATTTCGGATAGGAGCTTGTCCTCTTCAAAGCCACCTGTTCCCAGCGAAAACACCAGCAACGCGCCCTGCGCCGCTGGCCCAATTAGCGTGGGTGTCAATGATGCGACGTTGCAAGCGGTCTCAACTACTTGCGATGTTCTCAGGGCAAACTTGCTGTGCTTGGTGTATTTGTGAACGCGGTTGGTAACTTCTTCGACTATAGGATCGCCTTTGTCGACCGTTGAAACAATGATGTCGATCTTCGATTGGCGCTCTTTCACCGTCCACTCAGCCATATTGGCCGGATAAGGCCACGGGTTGTACATGCGTTGCTGGTTGTCGCTCCATGCCGCTAACCGATCGTAGACATGTCTGGCCACAGGCTCGCCGTCGTAGCTTATCAATGACTGCATCGCGTCTGACACCAATTGCTGGTGTTGCGTGGCATCACTCGCCCCGAGACCAGTGACCATCTCTACGATGTCGGCGACGACCTTGTCGTGGGTTTTATCGAGCCACATTTGCTTGGCGCACTCAGCCGAAGCCTTGTCGTGGACCTTAAGGTTCTCATCCAGTATTAGCTGTCCGCCCTCAATCGACGGCAGAAATCCACGATCGTCCAGCATGTAGTTGACGGTGCACTTTGTCGCTTTCCAGGCGCGTTGCGTAGCCCTGCGATACTTGTTGACCTTTTGGTTATTTTTCTGGGCCTCGGCGCTGCGCGTTATCGCTGTTGCTAACGCTTCGTCAATGCAGCCGGCAACCTCGTCGTGAGCAGCGGTGTTCGAGACGTAGCCGCGCATCGCGGCAGCCGGATCTTTCTTATCCGCGTCTTTTTTGGCGGGCTCTTTCTTTGCAGGATCAGTCTTGGCGGTCTTGTCCGAGTGTTTCGCGGATACCGCGGAGACACAAACGGTGGCAGATAGTACCACCGACACGGCAAGCAATAAGCACGTGGATTTCATACGAATTACCTTAGTAATGGGGACGGGGTCCGCAACGCAGCCCGCAAAGTGTGGAGTCCCACACCAGCATATTAAGTCAAGACGTTAACCTTGCCAAGTAGTTTCCAGAGATCAGCCCGTTACCAGAGAGTGTTTCAGATCAGATTTAATCTCTCCTGCCGCTAAAATAAAGCTCGTTCGGTATGGGAGTCGAAATATGAGAAGCCATCTTCTGAGCACCGGCATTTTATCTTTGCTGGCCGCTTGTACGATCAGCAGCGGGGTCATGGCGATTACGACTGCTTCTGAAGCAATCAAATCGCCGAGCGGACATGGCAAATTCGACTTTATGAGGGTCGACGAAATGCGGCACCGTCTGCTGGCCGCCCATAGAGATGCCGGCAGTCTGGATGTCCTCGATCTGCATACGGGCAAGACGACGGCCGTCAATGTCGGACACGTACAAGGCATCGATTTTGACCAGCATGGGCACTACTTCTGCGGCGACGAGAAGGATCAGAAGCTGGTCGTGGTCGATGCGGACAAGCTCTCGATCAAGAAGGAAATCAAAACTCCAGGTGAAATAGATTGTCTCGCTTACTGCCCATCCAACAAGCTTGTGTATGCCGATCACGATGACGGCACCGATGTCTGGGTAATCGATTTCGTAAAAGGCAAGCTGGTGAAAACGATTGATGTGGGTGGCGCGCCCGAATATATCGAGTTTAATCCGGTTGATGGCAAACTCTACCAAAATGTAAAAACGAACAACACAATGGTGGCAATCGATCCTGCCACCAACAGTGTGGTATCAACAATTTCGACGGTGCCCGTCGAGAGCCCGCACGGTCTAGCCATCGACAGCAAATCGAATCGCGCGTTCACAGCCGGACGAAACGGCAAATTGGCAGCAATTGATTTGAAGACAGGCAAGCAACTCGCCGTAGTCGATATCGCATCCGGTGTCGATCAGATTGCCTTTGACCCGACAACAAAACGGATCTATTGCGCAGGCAAAGGCTCGGTGTCCGTAGTGGAAGAAACGGATGACGGCGTGCGTTTCGTGAAGAACATCCCTGTCCATGCCGGCGCGCATACTCTCGCTGTCGACACAGCCACGCACGACGTTTGGATTTGCTACGCCGACGAGAGCAGCGGCTATCTGGAAAAGATTGACAGCAAATGACGAGCAAATTCCAACGGTTGCCTAAGGAGCTGTCTGCGCGAAGAACTCGCCACGCGCCGACGTGATCGCATTCAGAGTGGCCGCTTCTCCCAGGAGTCCGTCCACGAGTCGAGCATCGACGGCGGTGGCAGGCCTTTTGAGCGGTCTCAGGTACGGCATATTCTTCAGCATCGAGAATATCGAAAAGTCAGCGAGTGCCACCGTCAAACCGTTATCCAGTCCCGCAGCGGTGACACGCCGCCGGCCAATCCCGTCCGCCGCGTACGCTTCGGACTGTTGCGGCTTATGGTCCGTGAGCAACAACTCGGTGCCTGGATTCAACGGAATTCTATAATGCCCGGTGACCACCCAGACAGCATGAGGGCCGTCGCACGTATCGACACGGAGGGTTCCAGACGAATATTGAGCTGCCACCACGGCAGCATCTTCAATCCTAATCGCGGCAAATTCTGTCTGTATAACGGCCGGACCGGCAGTTCGCAGAAAAATATTGCCGGAATACAAAGTAACTCGTCCGTCCTCGTCTGTCATTAGTTCGCTGCCATCGGCTGCGAAGATCCTCAGGGGCTCCGCTATCCATCCCTTTGTGCGAGAGTCTGTTGATGAAGTCGGTGACAGATCGGATGTTGATTTCTTAGCGCCGGATGCCAGATGTGCCAGCAACCGATCGTACGCGGTTTTCTCGGCAGGACTCAACTGCTGCGTTTGGTCGGCGACAAGCGTTAGCTGGCGGTCGAGCTTGTCCAAAGCGATAGTCGATGTTTCAACAGTGTGCTGATCCGAAATAACCAATTCTTGCCCGGGCTGCAACTCAATCGGTTCTCCCGTCCGAAAGCTTACCCGCACTTTCACCGGCGACGGATTGGCTCCAGCGAGAGCAACGACGCGAATGGGCTGTCCCGGCCAATACTCGAACAAAGCGGCGGAGCCCGGCTCGACTTTCAGCCCCGCAGCTTTAGTGGCAACCTTCACTGTCTCTGAGCCGCTGTCGATCAGCAATCGACCCACATGCAGATATACAATGCCGTTGTTGGCACTAAATGCGGTGCCGGACGATCCGCTGAACAAAGTTTGGTCGTTGTTTGCCATATCACCAAGCGAAAGCTGATTGTCCTTATTGAACAAAACAAGATTGGAGCGTGCCGCACTTACGTGAATGACAATCGGCGGGTGGCTCTGTGTCGATGCACCGTTGCGCGTCACCGAAGCAGTCCCTTCCGTATAAGCGATTGGCAGCAGGTGCTCGCCCGATGTGCTGTCCGCCGTGTTGATTATCACCGCATTGGCAGGGGGACAAAGCGCGCCACGCTTGAACATCAATGGTTTAGACTGCTCATCCCCGCCTACACGACTGCCAGTGACGGAATACATGACTTCGCCGGCGGTTTTATCCCGCTTGTGAAACAGGTCTCGGTTTTTTGCAAAGTTGCGATCGGCAAACTGATCGATCAGAGTAATTCCCGTCTTGCCGAAATTTTGATCCGTCGGCAAAACAGCATTGGCAGGGGGCGAAACAAAAATAATTGGTGGCGGCGACGCGGTAAAAGCCGTTGCAGCCGGCTGAGCGGTAGGAACCGCCGGTCTAAGAAAGAGGTGTCTATGTCCGCCACCGCCCGTTGCCCCGCCGGTTGACCCGGTGCCACCACCGGTTGATCCCGTTGAGCCGGTTGATCCTCCGGTGCTGCCTTTCGCTAGAGCAGACATTGACAAGCCCAGTGCGATATACATCAGCACGCAGGTTACAAGCCGCCTCAAATTGGTCTTGCCGGAGATCATCCTGATAAACCTCATTCGTTCGCTGAATTTATTGTGCCTCGACGGCCCCTTTCCGACAAGTCGCGGCCGCAACGAGTTTTAGACCTGACAACGCCGGAGAACAAAACCGGGACGCTGATTTGCTCCTATGTCGTGTTAACATCTCATTAATTGATGGTGCCGGGAATTCTGTTTCACAACGATGCTCAGTATTCAGAACAGATGTAAGCTTCCGGCTCATGCAATTTTTGCAATTACTCTACTAATGGCGCTGAGCCCGCACAAAGCGAGCGCCCAGGGTTCAGGCACCGCTGCTGGTGCGGAGACTACCGGCGCCGGTGGTCCGGCACCGACAGCGCAGCTTCTGCCAAACGGGCAACTGATTGCACAGTCCACGGTGTTGCCGACGGATATTGTTCCTCTGCCTTCTTCGCTAGAACGCAGTTCCGCGCTGGAGAATCTTCAATACGGACTTTACCGCCGATTACCTCGCCGCCTCTACTTTAATGTCAACGCAGAGACCACTTTCCGCCTGGAAACCAATCCATTCCAGTATCCGACCAAGCGAAAGTTGCTTTCGCAATTCCGTTCGCAGTTGGGTCCGAATCCGCCAACTGTAGATGACCTCTCCGGCGAAAGCTCTCAACTAGGCAAGGCCGGCAGCAACAACGTCGCTTTCCGCGTAGTGCCCAACGTAACAGTGGGCTGGGCCTTGACACCATACACGTCCGTTTACTCCAATTATTTCTTGCTGCGCGATCAGCTTTTCAGAAATTCTTCGCTCAACACTGTTGCTCAATCGGTTTCCGCTGGAATACAGCGGCGTGCCAACCTATCGCGCCGTACCGGGCTCACGCTTGACGGACAGTTTCGCGAATTCTTCCAGACGAAAGAGAGACCAGTCTTCGACTTTCTGCCAAGCATCACACTCTCGCAGACAATTACGCCGCGCATGTCAGCTTTCGCGAGCACTCTTTTGCAGCTTCGCGGTCGACGCTACTTCCAAGCGCCAACCAAGGAGATCGATCCTTTCTACACCGTTGGCTTGTTTTATCAGCATGGCTTGTGGACGTATTCAAATTCAGGAACGTTCGTGCAGAACTTTCGCCAACCCTTCGGTAACAATGCAACTGTGCCAATCAATAGCTATGCGTTCATTGTGGATTTCGAAGTGGCAAGGCGGTTGTCACACAGGCTCTCTGCCCTCCAAACATTCGTCAGGGCAGAGCCGGTATACAATTTGCACACTCACAACCGTCCAGGCTTTGCCGGCATGGACTTCCGACTCTTTTGGGGAGTACGCATGGCATTTGGAAAGACACCGCTCAGCACGGACATAGAAGAGCTGCGCAAGCAGTTGCAGGAATCCGAAGCCGTAGCTTCGCCTGCGTCTTCTAAGAGTTCAGGGCACTAACTTGCATTACCGTTTGCCGGCACCAGGCACGCCACCACCGAAAGTCTTGTTCTGCTTGATTCCCATCATCACGTCTTTATGATTGCCTGACATGCTGCCCGTGTGACCAGTGGTAGTGTTGGCGCCGTGTATTTTTGCTGCATTCATTTCGACTCCGCCGTTAGGAGCCGCAATTTTCATGATACCAGTGGTCGCGGAGCCGGGGGCGCTCATCTTAAGGGTGCTCTTGCCTTCGAAGAGCGGATTCTCGCCCTTGCCGGCGGTCTTGGCCTGAGCATTCTTACCTTCAAAGAGAGGATTCTCGCCCTTGGTGATTCCCTTCAACTGCGCAGATCCACAACCGAGAGGCGACCCGGCGGTAGAGCCGGTTCTGATTGGTCCTCCGCCCCCGCGAACGGCAGTGGCGCTGACGCCTCCACCGTCTTCAGCAAGCGGTATGTCGTCTTTTTGCCCGCCTGATCCTGGATTTCCAACCGCCTTTCCGAAAGTGACCTCACTCACGCTCGGCTGCGACGATTCTCTGTCCGCACTTCCGCCAGTGGGAGCCGCAGTGGCGCTCGGCGTACCTCCCGCCTTTCTCAGCGTAAGGTCACTCACGCTCGGCTGCGACGATTCTCTGTCCTTAGTTCCGCCAGTGGCACTCGGTGTGCCTCCCGCCTTTCTCAACGTGAGGTCACTCACGCTCGGCTGCGACGATTCTCTGTCCTTAGTTCCGCCAGTGGCACTCGGTGTGCCTCCCGCCTTTCTCAACGTGAGCTCGCTCACGCTCGGCGTCGACGATTCTCTGTCGGCGCCTGATCCCGTGGAAGACGCACCGCCACTTCCTAGAACACGACTCTCCGCCGGTCGGCAGCCTGTAGACCCGGACGGGAAAAGGCTCTTGGTCTGTTTGGCGGATACGCAGCCCGTGCCGCTCGGCGATGCTTTCGCGGATACGCAGCCCGTGCCACTCGGCGATGTTTTCGCGGATACGCAGCCACCAAAAGTAGACTTGGTGCTCGCAGCGCCTGCGTTTGTCTTGGAAATGGTAATTTCACTAACACTCGGCGCGGAAGATTCTCTGTCGGCAGATCCGCCTTGGGTTGCCCCTGCCTGCCCCAACATTAGTTGGCTCACGCTTGGCGTCGAAGATTCTCTGTCAGCAGACACACCTTGCGTTTCGCCTGCCTGCCCGAACGTTAGCTCACTCATGCTCGGCGCAAAGGCTCCTCTGCTCGGTTGACCAATGAGGGAACCGATTCCCGGCAGATATGCACGACTTTGGGCCGGGGATTCATTATCCCCACTGATCATCCGTGGCGGCTTCTTCTTGTCCTTCTTAACAACAGCAGTGATGCCCGTCGACTTTTGCGTCGAAGCACCTTCAGCTACCGCAGCCATAGGCATTTGGATTAAACAAAGCGCCATCAACCAGCAGATCTTCGAGCCACTGCTATTCATTCGCCCTCCTAGTTTCCGCTAGCATGGGAAACTCGTGCAGTAAAGCCAAGGTCGCCAGGGTTGCCACGTCAATAAATATACCTTCTATGTGAAGCTGTTTGCATTAATGCCGAAAAGCACGCTGCATTGGGCTTATAGCCGCCGGCTTCGTAATTTTACGGTTGTGAGCTGCGCCCCGAGTATCTTATAAAGGGACCGGCACGCAGAGCAATGTTATGTCCGACCAGCCCCCAGCTGAATCCAAATCTGCCCGTTGCGATGGCAAAGATCACGGCGTCACGCCTGAGCGTCTATCGGAGCTAAGATCCGAAGCCGACGCGTTTAATAGATTGCTGCAAGCAAGCAAGTTCGATGCCCCACGTGTTGAGGATCAGCAATCCAACGAAAATCGCGCCTTCAATGCGAGCAAAGCTTTTTACGAACAGCTCACGCAACTGCCAATAGGCGAGCGCAAGGCTCTTGCTTCGCTTGCACAAGAGCAAAATCAAACCATGCATGCCCAGGATGACGGCATGCCGGAATTGAAAATTGAGATCGACTCGCATGCTTTCATTGACGACGTGACGGTGAAATATCCCTGGATACGCGCTCGCGATATCAGGACGAACGAGATGGGATACGCAAGAGAATACTTCACCTTCCACTACCGGGGAATGTGTGCGGAGTTCGAACAGCCCACGAGAGCGCCGCTGGTACCAAGTCAAAACACATTCTCGTTCTCACTGGATAACTGGAAGGGAATCCGGTTTTTCGGACGGCATTGAGTAATAGCTAGTCGCATTTTTATCTCGGGATTGCCCCATGTCTCCGCCGCGACGCCGGACTTATCATCGTTCCAGGTTGTGTGGTTCTGCTGCACTTGCTGAAAAATTAGCCGGCACCTGTTATCGTCATAGCATGAAGGCTCGGAAGAGAATTGCTTACGTCGATCAACCACCGGAAGGACTGTTTTACCTTCCCAGTTATCTTTCTGCCGCCGAAGAAAACCAATTGCTGCAGAATGTCGCTGCTCAGCCGTTTGAGCCTTATGATCATCACGGCTACAAAGCAAATCGAGAAGTCGTTTATTTCGGCGTGCAAGGTGGCTACAATGGCGTCGGCGCCGAAGACAAAGCAGAACCAATGCCCGAGTGGCTGGTGCCTGTCCGGGACAAGCTCGCCGGGCTGATCGGCTTGCATGGAGACGAGCTGGCAATGGCACTGGTGGCACAATACAAACCGGGTGCCGGAATAGGCTGGCATCGAGATCGACCACAATTCGGTCCCACCGTCCTCGGCATTTCACTTGGCTCAGATGCGGAGATGCGATTCAGGCGATTCGTTGAGGATACGGAGGAAATGTTCAAAATCAAGCTTGAACACGGGTCTGCTTACCTCATCAGTGGTCCTGCCCGCTCAGTTTGGCAGCATGGCATGAACTCGGTTAGCAACCTGCGTTATTCGATAACCTTTAGGACAATTCGCGACAAAAACTCTAACAGCGCAGACCCCCGTCATGCTCCGGACCAACTTGCGCAGCGTCTATCGGCGCTGCTCGGAAGCCTGTCTACTCAGCAAGCATCATCTGAACGCGCGCAGCAACTGAAGCTCGCACTATAGCCACCTGGCCGGTGTAACAAAGCGGCACCTCGCCCCTGAGATCCGTCGTCTGTTCCGCCCCTTCCCGGTGGTCGTCTTTATGAACGAGCCTCTCACTTCCGCCAATTTTTCCTGGCGCGCACAGTCTTTGTTCAAGGCACAGCAAGAGATCGACACGCTGCTCCGCGCGCATGTTGATGAGCTGCTGAACTCGCACGCGCACATCGACCATCGCGCCAACACTCTCCAAAGTGTAATCGAGTCTATGAACGCGGCACTGGTTGTCTATAATGCGCAGGGGAAAGCAATTCTCGCCAATCGCAAGGCCATTGCAATCATTGGCAAAGATCCACAATGCTGGACGATAAGCCAAATTCTCAAGCCGTATAAGGTATTTAAACTCGACGGCACCACGCCTATCCCAATAGAAGAGTATCCTTCTTTGATCGCGCGCACCGGAAAATCTCATTCGATCGAGGCAATCGTGTACGGCGGCGATTTTCCAGAGGACGGTGTCACGCTCAGCTTAAGTGCGTCGCCTATCAAGAACGACTTGGGAAATGTGATAGGCGTGGTCAGCACTTTCACTGATATCAGCGAAAACAAAAGACTCGAACGACAAAGAAATACTCTTGCTGCATTGATCGCCCATGATATGAAAAACCACCTGGCGGCGATAGGCATGACCATGTCCATGCTCAACTCGCAACTTGCCGC
>Ga0134128_10001562_pt1 | contig 29193 bp, 26 predicted proteins | sample KB31754_FD_96462 | JGI IMG/M metagenome (GOLD analysis project Ga0134128, IMG submission 96462) | Terrestrial soil microbial communities with excess Nitrogen fertilizer from Kellogg Biological Station, Michigan, USA - KB3-175-4 | ecosystem: Environmental > Terrestrial > Soil > Unclassified ... | reverse complement strand
GCATGGAGTTGAGCCGATCCTGCAATCACATCTGACTCCGGTTCTGAGCACTTGGGAACAAATCTTGTGCCTCGAGAAAAAAATAAAAAGCTCCATGGCTGTGCATGTGAAATTTGATACGGGCATGCATCGTTTGGGTTTTGCGATGCAGGATTTAGAGAAGCTTCGCGCGCATTTTGAAACATCGCTTTTAAAAGTCGAAGGAATTCTCACGCATCTGCATTCGGCAGAGGGATTGAATCCCAAAGAAGGCTCAGCACTCGAGCAGCTTCGCCAATTTGCCAAAGTCGAGCAAGTTTTTTCCGCAATCAATTCACAACCAAAACCAGTCGTTCACAGCCTCAATTCGGCGGGGATGATCAATTTTGCAAAATACTCAGCCAGTGAATGGCCTGAAGGTTTAAGTCCTCATCAAGGAGCGCGCCCCGGTCTGGCGCTTTATGGAATTGCGCCAGTGAAAAGCACTATGAATTTAAAACCAGTGATGAACTTGCGTTCAGAAATTGTCCGTACTCATGCTTTGAAAGCGGGAGAGTCTGTGTCTTACGGTGCGACGTGGACGGCATCGAAAGATTCGATGATTGGTGTGGTGCCGATGGGTTATGCCGATGGCTATCATCGTTTGTTGTCCAATCGCGGAACCGTTTTGTTTCGTGGTCAGCCGGTTCCGGTCGTCGGGAATGTTTGTATGGATTATATTATGATTGATGTGAGCTCCGTTGTGAAAAGCGCTGAATCTTTGGATCATGAGGTGGTGACACTTTTTGGAGAAGACGAGTTTGGAAAATATTTATCTCCTGAAGAGCTGGCGAAGCAGGCGCAAACCATTTCCTGGGAAATTTTAACCAGTGTGGGTGAGAGAGTTCCGCGAGTGATTGAAAACGAAGGGGCTCGGTCATGGAAAATGTGATTTTAAAGATTTCAGAAAAAATGGACGCCATCACCGAACAGTTCAAAACAAAATTTCAAAGCACTCTCAGTGAGATCGGCAAAATCACTTTGTTCGCGACAGAATCAATCAAGCTGATTGGGGCGAAGCCTTTTCGATATTTGGAAATCGTTCGCCACATGGAATTTGTCGGCAATGAATCCATCGTGATCATTTCCTTAACGGCCCTCTTCACCGGTCTGGCGCTGTCTTTTCAATTGTATCTTGGATTTAAAATGTTCAATGCGGTCAATATGGTGGGACCGACAGTGGCATTGGGAATCACGCGCGAATTAGGACCAGTGTTAACGGGATTGATTGTCGCAGCTCGAGCCGGTGGTGCTATGGCGGCACGTCTTGGCACCATGCGAGTCAATGAACAAATTGATGCACTCGATGTGATGGGCGTGGATACAAAACAATATTTGATTGCTCCGCGAATTGTGGCCGCAGTGATTTGCATGCCACTTCTGTGCGCGGTGTTTGATTTTGTGGCGATGGTCGGAGCTTATATTTTGTGTGTGAAGATGGTCGAACTGGATCCAGCGATTTTTTGGGATCGTATTCGCGCTATGATCGAAGTTCGTTATATTAACGAAGGCCTTATAAAATCAGCAATCTTTGGCTTGGTCTTTGCGGTCATTTGTACTTACCGAGGATTTAACACCAAAGGTGGAGCAAAAGGTGTTGGTGAAGCTACCAACACGGGTGTTGTTTATTCGATGGTGATGATTATTGTCCTGGATTATTTTATTACCAGTCTCATTCGTCTTTTCTATTTGATGGTCGGGATCAGCGCATGAGTGATCTTAAAATTTCAAATCCTGCGATTCGACTTGTGGACGTCAAAAAAACTTTTGATGGCAAAGAATTTGTTCTCAATGGAATGACTTTCGACGTTCCCAAGGGAAGTCTGATGGCCATTATTGGATTTTCCGGCACGGGAAAGTCGGTGGTGCTCAAACATATTTTGGGTCTTTTCCAGCCGACATCAGGAAAAATTGAAGTTCTGGGACACGATATCAGCAAATTTAGTCACAAAGAGATGATTGTTTTTCGTCGCAAGTTCGGAGTGCTTTTTCAGAGCGCCGCTTTGTTCGATGATATGACGGTGCTTGAAAATGTTTGCTTTCCGTTGATTGAACATCGACCGGAATTGAAAGAAAAAGAGCTGATTGAGGTGGCCTCGACGAAACTCCAGCAAGTCGGACTTGATCCGAAACATTACAACAAGTTACCGTCGGAGATTTCAGGCGGGATGCAAAAGCGCACGGGATTGGCAAGGGCCCTCGCCCTTGATCCAGAAATTCTTTTCTATGACGAGCCGACAACGGGTTTAGATCCCATTCTGACGGAAATGGTAGATAATCTCATTGTAGAAACTCACAAGGCTCGAGAGGGAAGTACATCGGTGATGATTTCCCATGATCTTGATGCGGCTTTTCGAATTGCGGATTATGTGGCGATGCTGAATGCGGGCCAGGTCTTGTTATTCGGAACACCTGAGGATTTCTTTAAAACAGATATTGAACTGGTGAAACGGTTTGTAGCCAAAGGAATGAAACGTCGATGAATCTGCTGCGGGCTGCAGAGTTAAAAGTGGGACTTCTGGTTCTCGTTGTCGCGGGATTGATCGGGTATATGTCGATGTCCGTCAGCGAGAATCCGAATATTTTCGGGCGCGCGAATAAAGCTTGGTTCTTGGTGAAAGACGCCAACGGCCTGGTCAAAGGTTCGCAAGTCAAAAGCGCGGGTATTCCTGTCGGCGTGATTAAAAATGTTTCTTTGCAAGATGGTCAAGCGCGAGTCGATTTGGAAATGAAATCGGATTTTCCTTTGTACAGTTCAGCGGCCGTTGAAATTAAATCACAAGGAATTTTAGGCGATAAAAATGTCGGTATCGTTGCCGGTTCTCCGACCGACCCACCGCTAGCTCATGGTGGCCAAATTTTAAACGTCAAAGACACGGGCTCACTGGATAAAGTGATCGAATCCGTGGGGGACATTGCCGATAGTTTGAAATCCACAGCGCAGGCGCTGAAAGAAGCGATGACGGAAGATGGCAGTCGCAAACAAATTTTGGGACGAATCGTTTCAAACATCGAACATTTGACTCAAGATATTTCAGAGGTCACCGCCAGAAACAAAGGCAAGATCAACGATATCGTCGATCAAGTGGATCGCGTGACCAAGTCACTGGATGATATCTTGAATGACAAGGGCGATGACTCTTTAAAAAATCAGCTCAAGCGCACTGTGGCTCGCATGGATTCGGCGATGAAAAATATCGACGAGATCACGGGTAAAATCAATCGCGGTGAAGGCACCATCGGGAAATTGGTTAACGACGACGAAACTGTCGATAACCTCAATACCGCCATCGATGGCGTGAATAACTTTTTGGATACGGCTGATAAATTACAAACCAGCCTCGATTTTCACTCCGATTATTTGGCGAACGTGAACATGACCAAAACGGAAGTGGGAATCAAACTTCAGCCAGGGCTTGATCGCTTCTATTACATTGGTGTCGTCGATGACCCTGCAGGATATTCAGAGCAACAGATTGCAAATACGACGGTGAATGGTGGCTCCAGCAGCACAGTGAATACGACCACCGTTTATAAAAATAAATTTATGTTCGATTTGCTCTTCGGTAAAACTTTCTGGGATGTTTCCGTCAAGGGTGGAGTCATTGAAAACACCGGTGGTGTTGGCTTTGAATACTCGTTCTTGCGCAGCCGAGCAAAATTTGAAGTGGACGCCTTTGACTTTACTAATATGAATTTGCGCGCTCGCTTGCAGTACAATCTTTGGCGCGGAATTTATGTCACGGGTGGCGTGAACGATATTATGAATAATAAACGCTTGTATTCGAACTATATCGGCGCCGGTCTTTTGCTGACAAACGACGATATGAAACTGCTGCTGGCCAAAATTCCGATGGGTCAGTAAGCGCCTAGGACGTGTATGTTCAAGAACGCTTTGATCAGCGTTTCTGACAAAACTGGTTTGATTGAATTCATCAAGCCATTTGTTGGAAAAGGTTTACGAGTTGTTTCCACCGGTGGTACGGCAGAATATCTGCGCTCCCATCAAATTCCAGTGATCGATGTCTCCGAGCAAACAAAATTTCCTGAGGTGATGGGTGGCCGAGTGAAAACTCTGCATCCTCACATTCATATGCCGCTGCTGGCGCGGGCGACTCATCCCGAGGATTTTTCTTTACTCGAGGAACATGGTCTTGCGCCCTTTGATCTGGTGATCTGCAATCTTTATCCTTTTGCCGAAGCTTTGCAGAGCGGCCAGCGCGGGGCCCAGCTGATTGAAAAAATTGATATCGGTGGGCCGACACTGCTTCGAGCGGCTGCAAAAAATTTTGATCGTCTGACTGTGATCTGTGATCCTGCTGATTACAAAGAAGTTTCCGGCTCTATGGAAATTTCTTTGGCGCATCGACAAAAATTGGCGGCGAAAGTTTTTTCACATGTTGCTGGCTACGATTCTTTGATTGCTGAAACTTTGGGGGCCAATGATTTTCTTTCTCTCTCAGGAGAAAAAGTTTCAGAGCTTCGTTACGGCGAAAATCCTCAGCAAAAAGCAACCTGGTATCGCTCTTCGATGCAAGGCTTGCATCAAGCGGAAATTTTGCAGGGAAAGGCTCTCTCCTATAATAATTTGCTGGATTTAGAAGCTGCCACGGATTTGGTCCGGCAGTTTGCAAAACCAGCAGCGGTGGTGGTGAAGCACAACAATCCTTGTGGCGTGGCTGAGCAGGATTCTTTGGTTATGGCGGTTGAGAAATCCATTGCGGCGGATCCGATCAGTGCCTTCGGTGGGATTGTGGCTTTGAATCAAGAGCTGGATGCTCCCTCGGCAGAGATTCTCAGCGGACTTTTTTTAGAATGCATTGTTGCTCCGGCCATTTCTTCAGCCGCCAAAGAAATTTTGGTGAAGAAAAAAAACATGCGAGTTTTAGCTTGGCCAGGTCTCTTGATAACACCTTCGTCAAAATCGGTGCGAACGGTTTCCGGAGGCTTTCTTCTTCAAGACGTTGATGTGATTCGTTCTTCCTCGGCGAAATGGATTTTTCATGGAGAAAAGCCATCGTCTGAACTGATTCGTGATCTGCAGTTTGGTGAAAAGGTCTGTGCCGCTCTGAAAAGCAATGCCATTGCTTTGGTGAAAGACGGGCAGACCAAAGGACTGGGCATGGGGCAAGTCAATCGCGTCGATGCCGTTACTCAGGCCATTTCAAGAATGAAACAGCAGTTTGGAGATTTGCAAAACTCTATCTTAGTCAGTGATGCTTTTTTCCCATTCCCAGACTCAGTCGAAAAAGCAGCGGCGGCCGGAGTGAAATGGATCTTGCAGCCAGGGGGATCTATCAAAGATGATGAAGTGGTAGCCATTGCAAAAAAATTGAAAGTAAATATGATTTTAAGTGGCGAGCGACATTTCCGGCATTGAGTTCGGAAATGAGAGGAAGCATGTGACTGATCTTCAGGAGACAACTCAAGGTAAAGTTTGGCTGGTGAAATCAGCGGGACTTATTTTGGGGCCGTACACCATGGATGAATTGATCGAGGCGATCAAGCAACGCCAGGTCTCTATCATTGATGAAGTGAGAGATCCTCACAGTCGCTGGAGTTTTGTTCGCGAGCACGCACAGTTTTCTCATGTCGTACAAATCCTCAGAGAACAGCAGAGTCAATCGCGAGAAGACACCGGCACGATGTCGTTGACGAACAAGACTCAAACCGACACGGCAACGGATCCTTCTGCACTGGAGCGAGAAGAGATGACACCGCCGCCGGTTTCATTGCCTCCCGTGCGCTCTGAAGTGTCAGAGCCTCCACAGGTCGTTGAAAAAAAGTCTCAACCATCGACTTACGTTTTTAAAAATGATGAGCAAGTTCGTCGGCGTATTCGAAAAACAAAAAAAAGTTATGCCGCTTGGGCCTGGGTGATGTGTGTTGTCGTTGTCGTGCTCGCGGGACTTTCCTATAAATCGTTTCGTCATGAAGTGCCAGCGAGCCTTGGTTTTGATGATTGCGTTCGCCTGGCTAAATACAATCAAGAGCTTGGAATTTACGATCGCGCTCTCGAGTATTACAAAAAAGCAGATGCGATTCATCCTTTGGACGCCAGTCTTCGCACGAAGATGGCATTTTTGCTGATGGTGGTTGAGGATCAAAATATGGCGGCTCGTCAGATGCTGGAGACTTTGCAAAGTAAAAAGCCATCCGATGAGTTGGAGCGAATGGTGGCCCTGAGCTTCTTGCGGGAAGGGCATTTGGTCGATGCGCAAAAAAGATTTGAAGCTTTGGCGCATAAGAATCCGCAGGACGAAGTCTCGCAAGAGAATTTGCTGATGGTGGAAATTCTGCAAGGTCAATTTCAGACGGCGTACGATAAATTGTCGGTCATGCTTCGTGATGGTGTGAAAGATCCGTTGCTCATTGTTTACAAATCCATGGTCGCCTATCGCCTTTTCACTCCTGAAAAAGACAAACAGAAATTGGCAGCGGCCATTGAAGATTTGCAACGCTATACCTCTGACTATCAAGACTATAAACTTGAGATTCTTTTGCTGATGGCTGGACTTCACAACAAAATCGGTAATGAGAAAGCCGTCGTTGATGATTTGCAAAAAATGATGACTGAGTATCCAGACCTCACTCGAGATCATATTCATGATGAAATGGTGAATCGTGAGATTCTCAATTGGTCGTATCTCTCAAACATTTGTGAAATTTTGGAGCAACGAAATACTTCGGCTTTGGCGATGGGACTGAAAGCTTATTGCGCTTATCAACGCCATGATATGAAAACGGCTTTGGACTTGGTTGAAAAAGCGCGCAATCAATTCTCCAGCGATAATTATTTGGTGGGATTACATGCCTTTTTACTTATGAAATCCGGTCGCGATGAAGAAGCTAAAGCGCTTTTTCAATTGCCAGAGGCAAAAGAAAATAAATTGGTCTGGGCGGTGCACGGCGATGTTTGTGAAAAGCAAAAAGATTGGGCTTGTGCTGATGAAAGCTGGCATGGCCTCTTAACTCGAGATGCAAAAAGTTTGGAAGCGATGCGCGGAATGGCAGTTCTTTCGCTCAATCGCGGCCAGCGGGACATGGCTAGTGATTTGATCAAGCGGGGCTTGTTGATTTCCGAAAATTATCGTCCGCTGGTGGCGCTGAAGGAGCAAGTCGATGCTCATTAAAATTTTGATAAAAATTTTAATTCTCATTTCTTTGCCTCTCAGCGTTTTGGCCAAAGACTTTGTTTTTTCAGACACACCGATGGATTTTAAAATGCCGACGGCGCTTTGGGAGAAGATTGATCAGACGCTCGGTAAGGAAACTTTGTTGTATGTCCCTATCAAAGTGAAATTGATCGAAAAAAATCCAGGAGTCTTAATTGATCCCGAAGTGAATTATCAATTTCCCAAAGGTGGCGGTGAAATCGACTTATCACAAGTGACTCGCGATCAACAGGGAACTTTCCGAGTGATTTTTGATCTCAGTGATTTTGAAAAAACTGATGATATGAAAGTTTACTTTGTCTCGGAGGCTCGCAAGCGTCGTCTGCAGGGAGATATCTGGGGCGCTGGCTGCAGCAAATATTTGGATGTCACATCTTTCGTGAAAAAGAAAATGACCAAAGATGGCCTTGAAGTGAACACGACGAAGTTCCGACATTTGACAGTTCTTGGTGGTCATTTCATCTTTGTATTGAAAAATCAAATCACTCAGGTGACATTCACGGACTCTCTGCATAAAGAATATTTTTGCGCACAAGATGGAGTGACCCCACAGGTGAATAAACCGATCGAGATCAAAGAATGATCGACTTTCTCAAAGCTTATAAAAATTACGATCCTGCAGCGAAATCTCTTTTTGAAATTGCGCTGCTCTATCCGGGGCCGAAAGCGGTTCTTTGTCATCGCGTCGCTCATTGTCTTTATGAGCTGAAGCTTTTTTTTCTTGCTCGTCTGGTGGCCGAATTTTCACGCTGGCTCACGGGAATTGAAATTCATCCTGGAGCAAAAATCGGCAAGCGCTTGGTGATCGATCACGGTATGGGTGTTGTGATTGGTGAAACCGCCGAGATCGGCAATGACTGCATTCTTTTTCACGGAGTCACTCTCGGTGGAATTAAATTTGATCCTATCAAACGTCATCCCACCGTCGGCAACCAAGTACTGATCGGCACCGGCGCCAAAGTGTTGGGGCCGCTGACCTTGGGCGATGGCAGTCGCGTCGGAGCCAATGCCGTTGTGACCAAAGATGTTCCCGCTGGCGCCACCGTCGTCGGCAACCCCGCTCAAATTTTATCGAAGTCCTAGCTTATCTTCTTTTTCTGTATCTTCCTCTTTTTAAGCCAGGGTATCGCCCGGCTTGTGGAATGCTTCAGCTCGTGTCTTGCCTCTTATGAAACTTCCCGCTGAGCTGATTTTTTCTTGGTTGATATACAATGACTCCAGTTGCCTCCAAAATATTTTGTTTCAGGTATCTAAGGCAGTTTTGAAAATCCTTTCCCCAATTTAAAATCCGGGTGAATGGCCGAAACTGAAAAAACTGTTGCCCTTTCCCTTGCTTCTCGTCGTTTCCTCGGTGCCTGATCGGGGTATCGCCCCGCTCGAAAGATTGGCGAAAGACCTTGAAACTTTGTTGACCCATGACATGACTAGCGATCTGCCCTGAAAGTAAACGCACAAAAGACTTATAATTTTCACGATAGCCAAAGCCGATCATCAAATGGATATGATTGCCGACAATAGCATGGCGATAAATTTTGATTTGAAATTTGCGGGCGATACCCCGAATCAGAGGTTCGATACGAGGTAAATTTCTAGAAGCTCGAAAGGAATGACGACCGCTTGCCCAGGAGGATCTTAAAACAACGTGCAGGGCTTGTTGGGAATGAAGAGGTCTTCGCTTTCGGCGACGACCATGGAGAAGCTCTCCGCCGAAGGATTTTGATTCGGGTCGAAAAAAGCTCAGTTGCTTTGGTCTTTTTGATCTTGAGAAGTTTTTCATTCTCATCGGTGACTGCAAATGGGGCGATACCCCCGCTGAGATCAGAGGGTGGACTTGGAGTAACTAACAAACGGATGGCGGACATGGTGAGAGTAGAGATAAAGTGACAGTGTGATTCGACAAGGTCAGAGAGTTAGCGTTTCTGATCACGTTTTTGTGAGGGGCCTTTCGCAACAGCAACGGCTGTTAAAGGATCTTCGGGCCATGAGTGCTTCGGATATTTTAGGCGCATTTCTTTTCGAACCTCAGGGTAAGCGTTTTTCCAAAAGCTTGCGAGATCTTGGGTAATTTGAACGGGGCGATAGTTCGGTCCTGTCAAAACTAAAGTCACTGCTATTCTTCCGCCGAGAATCTTTGGCGTTTCGCTCCAGCCAAAGATTTCTTGCAAGCGGACCTGAAGCGTTGGATTTTTTCCGCTTTCGTATTCAAGCTTCATACGTGAGCCCGTCGGCACCGTCAGATGAGACGGACAATCTTCCTGCAATTTTTTTTTGGTCGAGGCAGGCAAGGCCTGTTCAAAAAAGAATACCAGATTTTTTGTAAAGAGCTTTTCTAAACTGATTTCGCCGTAGGTGGCGTTGGTCCAAATTTCTTTGAGCTCTTCTTCAGAAAAGGGGGCGATACCCTCGACCGAGCAGAAATATTGGTAACGATTCCACCATGAGCGAAGCGATTCTGTCCCTTCCCGCAGGGACTCCGTCCCCTCCGGCTCATTTTTTTGCAAAATCAAATTTTGCTGCTGAAAAGCCATTTGCGGCAAAAAGCCTTCGGCTTCTTCTTTGCTGGCGGGGCGCGAGCGAAGTTCTTCTAAAGGGAGCCAAAGTTCGGGAGAAAAAACTAGGGCTTTTCCTTCTTGGCGCATCACCTTCTGTAACTTTTCATCAAAGACGACATCACCTTGCTTGGTGATCTTGTCCTTCCAAAATTTTTCGATAAGCGCGAGCGAAATCCCGCAGGCCTTTCGACAGCGAGTTTCAGACTTGCCAGTTTCCATCAGCTCCAAAGCCACAAAAAATTCAGACTGTCGAACACTGCTTTGCGGATCCAACACAATACCACGACCGCCCAGCATCAGCGCTTGCGGCTGATCTGCTCGTCGGCGTCGAGACAATCGATCCGAATAAGTGAGAAGTAATAATTCACGGACTAAATCTTCGTTGAACTGCGAAGCAGTTGCTTTCTTCGAAAGGGATTCAAGCTGCGAGCTTGCTTTCACGAGCTGGCGCAAAGTTCCAGTGTGCAAGCGTCGATCTTTGTGATGCCACATTTCAAGACGCACCAAAATATCACATTCAAGAACCGAGTGCATTTCTTCTCTGAGAAAGTCTTTTTCCAAAAGCAGAGCGCAGATCTCGGCTCCTGTTTTTACAGCGTCGCGATCTTCGGCCAAGCTCATGAGTTTGCCAAGACGTGGTGGGAGCGGCCAATGCGTCACTCTTTTGCCAAGATTTGTGAGCTGATTTTTGGAATCAATCAGCTCGAGGCTTAAAATTTCATTGCGAGCGCGCTGAAGATTTTCCGGCTTTGGCACCTCAATCCAAGAAAAATTTTGAAAATCTCGAACACCTAAATGAGAGAGAAAAAGCAAAGACTCATCCAGCGGAGTGCGATGAATTTCAGCAAGATCATGCGCCGGCATTGAAAGTTCATCGGACGTGCTCCACAGGCGAAAAACTCGGCCAGGAAATTGGCGGGCGGCGCGACCTGCTCGTTGAGTGGCTGAGGCTTTGGAAATGCGAACGAGATCTAATTTTGAAAATCCGGTTTTAGAATCGAGACGTTGTTGTCTCACCAGGCCTGAATCAATCACGGTGTCGACTCCGTCGATGGTCAATGAAGACTCGGCGATATTGGTTGTTAAGATGATCTTACTTTGAGTTGTGGATTTTAAGACTTGTCGTTGTTCCTCTAAAGAGAGAGAGCCATGAAGTGTGTAAAGCAGTAATTTTTGTCCAGAGCAAAATTCTTCAAGGCGTTCGCGACAGCGCTCGATCTCACCGACACCAGGAAGAAAAATCAAACAATGATGTCCCGCTGATAGGGATGTCGAGGCCTTGCGGGCCTGCTCGCAAACATTTTCGATAAACTGTGGATTGGTTTGCAACAGTTGTCCTGTTTTTTGCAAATGAGTTTCCAAAGGAAATATTTTTCCTGGAATATCGGCGACAAAAGAATCTGGCAAATAATTTTTTAAAGTTGTCGCATCAAGCGTTGCTGACATCACCACGATTTTTAGATCCGGACGTTCGAGCTCTTGCAATTCTTTGAGAAGTCCCAGCGCCAGATCCACATGCACAGAGCGTTCATGAAACTCATCGAGCACGACGATGCCAACATCTTTGAGAGTGGGGTCGGTTAAAAGTTTTCTTCCCAGCAAAGCTTCGGTCAGAAAGATAAGTCTCGTGTCAACTCCCACGCGAGACTCAAAGCGCACTTGGTAGCCAACTTCTTGACCAAGAGTCCAGCTGCGCTCGCTGGCGATACGATCGGCCGAAGAGCTGGCCGCAATTCTTCGGGGCTCAAGCACTAAAACTTTTTTGTCAGTGAGTTTCAAAAGTTCCGGAGGCAACCGCGTGGTTTTCCCGGCACCGGGGCTTGCGGAGACAATCAGATTTTGGTGCAGCTTTAATTTCTCAAGAATTTCGGGAAGAAAATCATCAATGGGAAGCGAAACCAGAAGAGAATTCAGCTGAGCCATAGATTACTTTTCCGAATACAAAAGCATCATGAACTCTGCTTTTTTAGGAAAATCGGGAGTTAGCACCAAAGCAGTCAACTTTTTTCCGCTGTCTTCAAGCACTCGTTCGGTGGCCTGAGTGGCATCAATCAAAATCAAAGCTTTGCGTTCTGGAAAGTGCTGTCCCAGCTCCAGCAACATCTTTTGAAAGCGATAAGGAGTATCCATCAAAATCATCGCGCGCTTTTCTTTTTTGAGATCTTTCCACGCGGCTTCGCGGGCCACATTCTCAGCTGGTAAAAAACCGCGAAAAAGAAATTGATCCAATCGCTCACTTGATAAAGACAGCAGAGTCATCAGGCTAGATGCACCCGGCACTGACTTCACCGAAATTTTCTCATGACGACAAGACGCCACCAAGTCAGCTCCTGGATCGCAAAATCCGGGAGTCCCGCAGTCCGTGATCAAAGCCACTTCTTTGACTCGGCAAAGTTCCGTCAGCCGAGCAAGATCTTCCCGAGTCGAATGTTCATTGAGCTGCTCGTATGTTTTACCGCTGATGGCGTGAGCGCGAAGGATCACGGTGGACTCTTTGAATTCTTCCAAAATAATAAGATCCGCCGCTTTCAAAACAGCGAGAGCGTGCAGTCCCATGTCCTGCGGATTTCCAATTGGAGTTGCCACTAATGTCAGAGCCATCCATGCAGAGTACCTGGTTTAACCCCAAACCACAATTGGCAGAAATTTCAGGACTGTCGAAAGTTTGCACAACGAAGTTTTCGGCGGCAGCGCTGACAACCGACATAAAGGCGATAAAGAGGCGGCATAAAAATTGATGAGGAGTCCTCAGTATTGGGGGCCCTCATGACTTTATTTCGTGTCTTTATTGCCAGTGTCATCAGTTTGTCGTCAGTGATTGCAATTTCGGCTCACGCTGCAGGTGTTCTGAAATGTCAGTTGATGATTAGCGATTCGAATTCTCAAGAAATTGAATCTTCGACCAACAGTGCAAACATTATTAGCAACGGCACTGGCGATCTGAAAATGAATTACGGATTGGTTGATATTCATGCCATTCAAAATCAAGCGACCATTTCATTGCAAGTCATCGATCAGGTTCGCAAAGTCGACTTTACGACGACGGGCGAGAACAATGCCTTTGCGACCTATCAACTGACGCCGGATCATATTCTTAATGTGGGTTGCGCGTCGGCAGCACAGTAAGCTTTCAGCTTCAGCGGCGCAGTAAAAAATCAAAAATATGTGGCAAATCGGCGGGGGGCTCAGCACGACCCGAGTGCGTGCTTGAGAAAAAAACGACTTCGATTTCGGGATGATCTTCACGAATCTTTTCAATATTGACGGGCTCATTTTCAAAAAACCAAACCTTCGTGTATTTTCCAAGTTTCTGCTCGGTGAACCAATCTGATTTGAACTGCGCATCGTCCATGCCTTTTTCAGGTTTGAGAGCCAACGTCGATTGCTTGTCATCCAGTGGAAATTTCCATTTTAAAAGAACTTCGCGAGACCCTTTTCCCATGCGCGGAATATCGCGACCGGTGAGATAAACAATATCGATATTTTCACGAGCCAGTGCTTGCACATACTCGACGGCGCCGTTGTAAGGAGTATCGTAATGAAGATAGGCATCGCTAAAAAAATGTTGGCGCCAAAAATCGCGAATGGCTTCATGAAACTCGGGGTGATGTTGATCAAGGCCCGCACGAATCAATGCTTGCTTGATTCCCCAGTCACTGCGCAAAGTACTCAAGGTTTTTAAAATTTGAACACTTTCTGGGAATTGTTTTTGAAATTGCGGATGATCGGCGAAGTCATGAAGAATTTTGGTCAAGCGGGGACTGACATCAAACAACGTCGAATCCAAATCAAAGACTGCCAGACCTCTTTGCCCTTTGCGAGTCAACTCGCGGGCTTTTTCAAGCAAGGTTTGCAAATAAGGATTGGGTTTTAGCTCTGACATTTTATTCCTTAAGCAATGCCCACAGCTTTTTTCCATTCATCCGTGGGATCGATCAATCGTCGGGCCACGAGATCAAAAAGTCCGAAGGTGAACAGAGCTTCGCAAGCAATGCTGCCATCGGGCTTCAGCATCACTTGTTTGATTTGTCCGACTTTGCCTTGGTAATTGACGGTTTCACTACGAATGATGACCTCTTCACGGAGGCGCAGCTCTTTAAGAAATTTGATCGTCACATCCAAAATCACAGGCCCCTGCTTGCTGGTCTGAATTTTTTTAAGTCCATAACCATTTTGCGAGATAAATTCCCAGCGCGCCTCTTCAAACAAGGTGAGGTAGACAGCGTTGTTCACGTGTCCAAAAGTATCAAGATGCGATTCGCGAATCAGTAATTTGTAATCGTAGGCGGTCATAAAAATCCTTAAAAAATTAGCTTGGGTGCTGGCTATCGCAAGTTTTTTTGCGATCTTTATATTCATGACTGATCTCTTCGTGCTTGTCATCCCGACCGACACGAAATTTCTTTTCTTGGCCTTTTTCAAGACATCGATCCATCTGAGTCATATAATTTCTGGTTTCTCGAGGTGGCGGAAATGATTGATGCATTTGCGCCAAAGATCGATTGGCAATTTTTTGAATCGCATAGGGGCTATAATTATATCCGGCCACCATCAAATACAAATCACGGCGATTGAATTGTTCATTGCTCGAACAGTCTTTGCATTTTGAAGCAGGCAGGCGATCTTGATAAATCCAACGCAGCATCATGGCAACGGCTCCGGTTGCGACTTCAGGATTGTTGGAGGTTCGCACACCGCGATCCGTGAGCGGTTCATTGGTGTAGTTGTCCCACATTTTGCTGTAAGGTGACTTTGTGTTATTTGAAAGTTTGGAAAGATCATCAACAATGGCTGAGCCAAATTGCCCCAGGCCTCGGTACTCTTTATTTTCCTTGGCGTTGAAATTCAATCCCGATTCAATCAGCATCGTGCACATCGTTATGCCATAGGGAATTTTAAAGGCGACTTCTGCTTTTTTAGCTGCCTGCTGAAATTGCGGCAGCATTTGATTCAGCTGAGCGTCGCTGATGTTGCTTTTCCTGTACAAACAAACGAAGTGATCGATCTCCTGGTCCGATTTCAGACTGCCAAGGGCGATCTGATTGGCCAAATGATCTTGAATATCTTTGATATTTTTTTGCGCTTCCTTCACTGGATTTTTTCGGCGTGGAGGACAAGTTGGTTTTTTTTCAGGTATGACAACTTCGTCGGCCGTGTGATCTTGCTCGGGCTCAGTGATTTGATCGGCAGACATCCAACCTTGCTTGCGCACAGGGTGACCGTTTTCGTCGATGACAGTGACTTCGACATGATAAAATTTTATTTTTTGAGTCTGGCCGTTGATGGTGACATTTTTTTCAACGCTATCTAATTTTTTATTTTTATCCAGCAACACCATCACTTCATCGCCACCTTGCATGTACTTGCGATTGATGTTGCAGTTTTCAACCGTTTTAAAAAATGCGCTCGAGTCATTGGAAGCATCTTTGTGGCTAAGTTGGTCACAAACTTTCCAAGAATATCCGGGTTCATTCCATAGTGAAGCTGTCTCAGTATAGACATAGGAAATCCCCGGCGATTGAGCATCAGCCATCGGCAAGGCGAGCGCTTGTAACCCAATGAAAATAAACAAAAACGTCCACAACTGTTTCACCAAAAGCTCTTCGGTTTTTTGGCTCTAATTTCCAGTGTTTTGCAGCGAAATCTTTCGCTGTTTTGTGGTTTTTAGAAAAGTCCTGTCGAAAAGTTTTTCGCTTTTCACAACATTGAAAAAGCCCTTGAGGAACGTCTGGAATGAACCGAAGAAAGGTCATGAGCAAGTACTACCTCCATCACAACGGAAAACAGTGCGGACCATGGTCTGTGGAAGAAATTCACAGAAAGCTCGAAGCGCGCGAATGTGCATGGACCGATTATCTGTACGACGATCTGAAAAAAGATTGGGTCGTCGTGATGGAGTACCCACCGCTTGCGAAATTGTATCGTAGTCAAAATGCTTCCGGTCGCCCGATGGTTTTTGAAGTGGCACCCAGCGGACGATTGATGCCAGCTCCGACAGAACCTCCTGAAGTTAGCTCTCCAAATATCAATCCTGAAGAATGGTTTGTGCTCAAAGGCGAAACCAAGTACGGACCCTTCTTGTACTTAGATCTCGTGCACATGCTGCAAGATAAAAAACTTTTCGAGTACGACTATGTCTGGAATCTAAAATTAGAAGGCTGGCTACGAGTGGCCGACGTTCCCGAATTCAAAGCAGAACAAATTCGCTCTTTGCGCGAAACCGGTCTTTCTAAAATCTCCAAAGTTTTTTTCCGCCGACGTTACGCCAGAGCCAACTTCGGCTCATCCATCGTCATGCACAACAACAAAGAAATTTTCAAAGGCCAAACTCTCGAAATCAGCGCCGGCGGTGCCGGCGTAGTGATGGAAGCCGGAAATTTCGAACCCGGCCAAAAAATATTTCTTCATTTCAAGGCCGGCGACGGCGTCCCTCCATTCAACGCCACTTGCGAAGTCGTCAGTCGCCACAACCTCGACAAAGGCCAATTCCGCTACGGCCTCAAATTCGTCAACATCAGCCAATCCGTCCAAAAAGCCATCAAAAAATTCACCGACAAAAAAGCCGCTTAAAAGGTGCCGTGTTCATTTTAGGGACTCAACGAGTCAAATAAAATGCGCTGAATTTGGTCAGCGCTTTTCGAATCAAAGCTTGGTTTTCAAACCAGTGATTTAGGATCGTTTTGTCATTAACAAGTTAATTCATGCAACATGCAAATTGGGACACAGAAAGAATACTTCCATATTCAACACTGCAAATTCTTCTCATAATTTCGATTGCTTAGAATTCACGAATTCTTATCACGACTTTTCCGCGAGAGTGTCCTGCCTCTAAATAATCCATTGCTTGCTGGGATTCACTGAAAGAGAACTCTCTGTCAATCACGGGCTTTATTTGTCCTTCTTCAACCAAACTTGCGATCTGGGCTAATTGATCACCAGAAGGTTTCATAAAAATAAATCGGTAATTTGCGTGAGCTTTACGGGCAAGATGATTTGCTTTGCGTCCCACCATTCGCAACACCAAGCTTTTCAAGAAATTTAAATTCATATCTTTGGCAAGGCGCTGATCTGGATCTCCGGAAATCGATACGACCCAACCACCGGGGCGAATAACTTGAAATGATTTATAAAGAGCTTCGCCGCCCAATGTATCAAAAACAATATCTACATTGCTAAGAACCTCTTCAAATTTTTGATTCTTATAATCGATGACATCAATGGCGCCGAGGCTTCGTACGAAATCGATATTTCGACTGCTCGTCGATGTGATGACATGGGCGCCGAAGTGTTTGGCCAGCTGGATCGCAAATGTTCCAACTCCGCCCGAGCCCGCTTGAATGAACACGCGATGGCCTTGCTTCATCCCGGCAGTCTCTAGCAAGGCTTGCCAACTTGTTAAGCCGACAAGGGGGATGCTTGCGGCTTCGCTGTAAGATAGATTTTTTGGCATAAGAGCAAGATCGTTTTCATCAATGGCAATGTATTGAGCTAAACTTCCCGTACTCCCATTGCGAGGTCGCGAAAAAACTTTGTCGCCTTTTTTAAATCGCGTCACTTTGCTTCCCACCGCAGAAACAACACCTGCCAGATCATGACCAAGAATCAAAGGGAATGAGTAGGACCGCAAAAATTTAATTTTCCCATCGCGAATTTTAAAATCAATTGGATTTAAGCTCGCAGCAAAAATCTCAACGAGGATCTCCGACTCATTCGGAGTGGGAACGTCAAAGTCACCGAAAGCAAGTTTTTCGGTATGACCATACTTAGAAATAAACGCGGCTCGCATTTTAGACATGCAGAGATTACTTCGACATTTCTTGCAGGAAATCCGTCATTGCTAAAAATGAGCGCTTATCCGAAACCGGGTTGTACGCGGCACCTTTGCTGGGATCGTTGCCAGCGCTGGGGTCGGTGAATGAGTGAACGGTGCCCGAGTAAAACACGACTTGATAATCCAGTTTGTTGTCGTTCATGGCTTTTTCTAAAGTTTGTACTTGCTCCATCGGCGAGTACGGATCCAAAGCTCCATGCAAAATCAAAACGTGGGCTTTGATATTTTTCACGTCAGCAATTGTTTTTGAAAAATCCATGCCGCCATGAAAAGTGACAACTGCTTTCAGCGGTGCTCCCGTCATTGCGAGCTCCATCACAGCATTGCCGCCGAAGCAGTAACCAATGGCGTAGAGATGATTTTTTTCCACCATTTTATTTTTTTGAAGTTCATCAAGCCCAGCTTCAGCGCGAGCGCGCAAAAGCTTGCGATCACCACTGCGATATTCGGTCGCCAGTTTTCCGGCCTCATCCGCATTTTTAGGGCGAATGCCTTTGCCATAGATGTCAGCCGCAAAAGCCACATAGCCAAGTCCTGCAAGCTCGCGAGCGCGGCGCTTGGTGTACTCATCAAGACCCATCCATGCATGCACGATCAGAACTCCGGGGCGCGCACCTTTCAAGGCTGGGTTATAAGCCAAGTAGCCTTCAAGCACTTGGTCGCCTTGTTTGTACTCGACAGTTTCAGTTTTAATTTTTGCAAGTGACGTGGTGGCAGTGAGAGTCAGCGCCAGCATCAGAATTTTTTTAAACATAAAATCTCCTTAAAGAGTGACTGATTGAAGAGCATAGAAGAAACGCACAAAGCTATTCAAATAAAAAAGCCGAGAATCCTTCTCGGCTTTTTCAAAAAGCGAATTGTAAAGAAAAACTTAATAAGCCATTAACGCTTTCACGTTCAGTTTTCCGCCGCTGACGGTTTTGCCATCAACTGCTGGAATTTTTGTAACGCTTGAAAGCAAAGCTTGTTTCACGTCTTTCCAATTTTTTTCTGGATGAGCGGACCAGTAAAGAGCCGCTGCTCCTGCCACATGCGGAGTTGCCATTGAAGTTCCATCCCAAGTCGCCGTAAAACCACCCACATCAACGACAGTGTCAGTGTAGTGGTTGTTCACAGTGGTTGAAAAGATCGCAACACCTGGTGCTGCTAAGTGAACTGTTTTTGCGCCCCAGTTTGAAAAGCCCGCCAATTGATCTTTCGAATCAACAGCCGCGACACTGATAATATTTTCGATGTCGTAGCTGGCAGGAACTCCTGGTTTTGGATCGGTGTCATTGTCGTAACCGATACCTTGGTGACCGTTACCAGCCGCCGCGATGAAAAGCACGTTGTGATCTTGCGCGTATTTGATGATGTCCTTCAAAGCTTGGTTGCTGGCACCTTCGCTGGGATCATCACCCTCGGAGCCCCAAGAGTTCGACAGAACTTTGGCGCCATTATCGACGGCGTATTTAATTGCTTTCACGGCTCCAGCAGTGTCGCCTTCGCCTTTTTCAGACATAAAACGCAGCGCCATGATTTTTACATTCGGCGCAACACCTGCGACTCCAAGTCCGTTGTCAGCTTTGGCTGCAATATTTCCGGCGCAGTGAGTGCCGTGACCAGGATTGCCTTCACCCATGATCAAGTGAAATTGATCATAAGCAAGATCGTAAGGTTTGTTGTCGTTGGAAGAAAAATCCCAACCAATCACGTCATCGATATAACCGTTGCCGTCGTCATCAATCCCGTTGTCAGGAATTTCTTTTGGATTTCTCCAAAGATTGGGCAGCAGATCTTCATGAGTGTAATCAACACCCGTATCGATGACAGCCACGATCATATTGGGACTTCCCATAGTCACTTTCCAACCATCTTTGACGCCGATGTCGATCATGCCCCATTGTTTGGCAGCCAAAGGATCAGCTCCTGTGCCTTGAGTTGGGATTGCTGGAATTGGCGGATTGTCAGCTGACAACAAGCCATCGCCATTGCCACCGGTTGGAGCATCTGTTGTTTTAGGATGTTTCTTCATGAAGCGAAGCAGCGCTGCGCGACGAAGAGGATCTTGAACTTTATAACTTTCCAACAAATGGATTTTGTAGTTCGGTTGCACGAACTCAACTGATGGGTCGCTTTTCAAAGCTTCTAATTTGTTTAGAAATTGAGCAGACGCAGGGCTTTTCACATGAATCCAAGTGTCAGTGAGGACTTCCACTTTGGCGCCTTGTGCGCCTAAGGCTGATAAGGACGGCTGAAAACTTTGGATGGCGCCCGGAACAAGCTTGATCAGGAGATCCTGAGTAGCTGGTTGTGGCGCGGAACCCGCGGCGAACGCGGTTGCACTTACGCTCAGTAGCAAGCCGAAAATAATATTTTTCATGATTTTCCCCTCCGACAATGGTCGAGATAAGATTCTAGAGAGATAAAAATCAGATGCGCAAATTGAAATCGCATTTGTCGCGAAAAAGACTCTCAAATCAGAGCAAGCGCGTTGAGATGACTCAATATTTACTTGGCGCTGAATCTCTGCGACAAATTGAGAAGCAATTGATAAAACAAGTGACTGAATAAGCACTGATCATCGTTGAGAAAATAGGAGACCGAAATGGCTGCTGAAGAGGATCTGTCACGCTCGTTTGCGATGACAACACGCCTTGATGCGATTGTGGCGTGGGGACGAAAAAATTCTTTATGGCCGCTTCCTTACGGCACTGCTTGTTGCGGTATCGAATTGATGTCGGTGATGGGGCCTCGTTACGACTTGGCTCGTTTCGGAGCCGAAGTGGTGCGCTTTTCTCCACGTCAATCTGATTTGCTTTTGATTGCTGGAACGATCACTGAAAAAATGGCACCCGTGTTGGTGCGCATTTATCGTCAGATGCTCGAACCCAAATATGTGATTTCGATGGGAGCTTGTGCCAGCTCGGGTGGTTTCTATCGCGCGTATCATGTTTTGCAAGGAGCCGATCGTGTGGTTCCGGTTGATGTTTACGTTCCGGGTTGTCCTCCCACTCCAGAAGCCGTGCTTGATGGAGTGATGGCCTTGCAACGAATGATCGGAACTCATCAGCCTCGTCCATGGCGCGACAACTGGAAGGCTCCCACTTATGAGTAATCGTCAATCCATTCTTGAAAATCTCAAACAGGATCTTGGTCAGAAATTTTCTCTCGAGCATTTTGAATTCTCAACCATGTTCGGCGACGACATCGTGGTGGTGAAAGAAAAAGACGACATCGTGCCTTTGCTCGCACACTTTCGCAAAACCGATCGCTTTGATTTCCTGATGGACATTTGCGGAGCGCACTATCCTGATCGCCAAAAACCTTTGGAAGTGGTTTATCATTTTTTCTCTTCGAAAGATTTTTCCCGCCTGCGCGTGAAAGTGCCGCTCAGTGAAGGCGAGCAAATGGATTCGGTCACCAGCATCTGGAAAGGTGCCGACTGGTTCGAGCGCGAAGCCTATGACATGTTTGGAATTATTTTTCGAGGTCATCCGAACTTGCGCCGAATTCTCACTCATCATCAATTCGTGGGTCATCCGTTGCGCAAAGATTACGAAGCTGATCATCAACAACATTGCACGCAAACTTTGCCGATTCATTTCAACAATGAGCCCGGCCAACCCGGTGATGTTTTGGATGATCGCTTTGTGCCGATCAATATCGGACCTTCGCATCCAGCAATGCACGGAACTTTGCGGATCATGGCTGAGCTTGATGGCGAGACCATTGTGCGCGCCAACACCGAGATCGGTTACTTGCACCGCTGCTTTGAAAAAATGGCGGAGACTCATCCCTACAATCAAGTGATTCCGTACACGGATCGTTTGAATTATTGCTCAGCTCCGATGAACAACATTGGCTATTGCAAAGCTGTGGAAAAAGTTTTGGGCGTTGAAATTCCACCACGCGCGCAAGCGATGCGCGTGATCTTGGCCGAACTTTCACGCATCATCGATCACGTGATCGCCGTCGGAACCGGCGGCGTGGATTTGGGAGCGCTGACCGCTTTCTTTTATTTGTTCACGTACCGAGAAAAAGTTTACACCTTGTTTGAAAAACTTTGTGGCGCTCGTTTGACCGTCTCGATGACTCGAGTCGGTGGGATGGCTCAGGATGCGCCCGAAGGTTGGTTCGACGACGTCATGGCATTTTGTAAAGAGATGAGTGCCGGAGTTGATGAGATTTCAAAACTCATGCTTGATAACAAAATTTTTATCAAACGAACTCAAGGTGTGGCTCCGGTGAAACCGGCTGATGCCATTCAATGGGGTTACACAGGTCCCATGCTTCGCGCCACAGGCATCGGCTTGGATTTGCGTAAAGCTCAGCCTTACTATGGTTACGATGGTTTGAATTTTGATATTCCCGTGGGAACTTCAGGAGATATTTACGATCGCTATCAAGTGCGTGTTGAGGAAATGCGCCAATCCATTCGTATCGTTGAGCAAGTCTGCCGAAATGTTCCGGATGGCGATTACACTATTCGTGACAAAGGCATTGTGCTGCCTGAGAAAAAAGACGTTTATGGAAATATCGAAGGTTTGATGAATCACTTTATGTTGATCATCAAAGGACTTCGCCCGCCAGTGGGCGAGACCTATGACGCGACCGAAGCGGCCAATGGCGAGCTCGGATTTTATCTGGTCAGCGATGGCTCGGCCAATCCGTATCGTTTGAAAGTGCGTCCACCATGTTTTGCGATCTACCAATCTTTCCCGACAATCATTAAGGGTTGGCAAGTGGCAGACGCCGTGGCGACGATTGCATCGATGAATTTGATTGCTGGCGAACTCGACAGATAAGCCGAAGGAGAAGAGATGTTTCAACTGTCACCAGAAGGTTTAAAAACAGTCAAAAGCGAGATGGCTCGCTATGAAGTCAAACAATCGGCGATCATTCCGGCATTGTATGTGGCACAAAAAGAAAACAACGGCTGGGTGAATGAGGAAGTGATTCATCATCTTTCCGAAGTGATGGAAATTCCCAAAGCTCATATCAACGAGGTTTTTAAATTTTACACCATGTTCAATCAAAAGCCGGTGGGTAAATTTCATGTGCAAGTGTGTGCCAATATTTCCTGCGCATTGAATGGAGCTCGCGAACTGGCTTCGCACATCTGCAAAGAGATGAAAATCGGTTTCGATCAAGTCACTGAAGACGGAAAATTTACGATTTCAAAAGTGGAATGTCTGGGCTCATGTGGAACGGCCCCTATGATGCAAGTGAATGAGACCTATTACGAAAATCTGACGCCGGAATCAGCGATGAACATTTTGCGAGGTCTGAAATGAGTGAAATAAAATTACTCACTGAGTTTTACAACAAGGATGAATTTCGTGGGATCAATGGCTACCAAAAAATGGGTGGCTATGAAACTTTGAAAAAAGCTTTGAAAATGCAGCCTCAGCAAATCATCGATGAAGTCAAAGCCTCGGGCCTTCGCGGCCGTGGTGGCGCCGGTTTTCCGACGGGAACCAAATGGAGCTTCTTGCCGAAAAATAATGAGCCTCGCTACCTTCTTTGCAATGCGGATGAGGGCGAGCCCGGCACTTTCAAAGATCGCATGATGATGGAGCGCGCTCCTCATCAATTGATCGAAGGTATGATTATCTCGGGTCACGCGATTCATTCAAAAAAAGGTTACATCTACATTCGCGGTGAATATTTTTATCCGATCAGTGTTGTCGAAAAAGCTCTCAAAGAAGCTTACGATGCTGGTTTCTTAGGTAAAAACATCCTTGGCAGCGGTGTTGATTTCGATCTCGATGTTTATGCCGGAGCCGGTGCTTACATTTGTGGCGAAGAAACTGGAATGATTTCTTCTCTTGAGGGCCTCAAAGGTCAACCAAAGTTGAAGCCTCCATTTCCGGCGGTACAAGGCTATCTGCGAAAACCAACCATCGTGAATAATGTTGAAACTTTAGCCGCCGTTGTTCCGATCATTAAAGACGGTGCAGCTGCTTATAAAAAATTTGGGACTGAAAAATCTCCGGGCACGAAATTATTTTCACTGTCCGGAAATGTGATGCGCCCTGGGAATTATGAGGTTCCGCTCGGTTATCCCCTCAAAGATATGATCAATGTTTTGGGCGGCGGTATGAAGCCGGGTCGCACCCTCAAAGCCGTGATTCCAGGAGGAAGCTCGGCTCCGGTGATGAATGCTGCCGAAGTGGAAAAAGCGACTTTAGATTATGAATGTTTGGCGCAAATGGGGACAATGCTTGGTTCCGGCGCTATCATTGTGATCGATGATTCTCAATGCATGGTGGATATGCTGGGAGTGCTGATGCACTTTTATCATCATGAATCCTGCGGCCAATGCACCCCTTGTCGTGAGGGCACGGGCTGGCTGGATAAAATTGTGCATTCGATTTTGGAAGGTCGTGGTCGTCTGCAAGATATCGATCTTTTGGAAAAAGTCGCTGACAATATGAAAGGCCGCACGATCTGCGCCCTTTCAGATGCGGCGGCATTGCCGGTCTTAAGTTTTATTGCAAAATTTCGTGACGAATTTGAATTTTATGTTCGTGAAGGTCGCTCAAAAGTAAAAGGGACTGCGTATGCCGAAATGCACCATTAATGGCAAAGAAGTTGTCGTGAAAGACGGCGCCACCATCATCGAAGCAATGCATGGCGGAGGCGCTTACGAAACGTCGGACGAGCCGCAAAAACCAGGCGAAAAAAAGCAATGGGCCGAAGGTAAAGTCGCGCATTACTGCTGGCATCCGGGACTATCTGTCGCTGGTGTTTGTCGTTTATGTTTCGTTGAGATTGAAGGAAATCCACGTCTGCAAATCGCTTGCAACACGGTGGTGACCGAAGGCATGAAAATCAACAACACTTCGCAAAAGGTGAAAGACTCGGCAAAGTGGGGACTTGATTTTCATTTGATCAATCATCCTCTCGATTGTCCGATTTGTGACCAAGCCGGTGAGTGCGGCTTGCAAGAGCAGTACATGGAGTTCGGAAAATACAATCCCGAGATGGCCGAGAAAAAAGTAAAAAAACACAAGGTTGTTGATCTAGGACCTACGGTGGTGCTCGATTCAGAACGCTGTATTTTGTGCTCGCGCTGTGTGCGCTTCACGGAAGAAGTTTCTAAAACCAACGAGCTTGGAATTTTCAATCGCGGCGATCGCTCCGAAATTGGTACTTTTGACGATAAAAAATTAGATAACAAATATTCTCTGAACACCGTGGACATTTGCCCGGTGGGTGCGTTGACTTCAAAAGATTTCCGTTTCCGTCAACGAGTTTGGTATCTCAAAGATGCCGAGACAGTTTGTAACGGCTGCAGCGCAGGTTGCAACGTTCGTGCGTACTTCAACAAAGAAGGATTTTTCCGCGTGAAGCCCGTTTACAACGAAGAAGTGAACGGTTACTGGATGTGTGATGAAGGTCGCGATCTTTACAAATTCGTCAATCGTGAAAATCGTTATCTGAAAGCTCGCAGACGTATCAGCGGTGGTGCTTGGGATGAGATGCTCCCAGGTGCAGGTGCTAAAGACGCTGCCGGAGTGCTAAAATCTTCAGGTGATGCTGTGGCCTTAGTACTGACCGGTCAATACACAGTTGAAGAGTATGAAAGCATCGTCGGCAATTTCGTGAACGAGTTTAAATCAAAAAAGATTTATCATTGGAACAACAATCCAAAAACTGAAAATGATTTTGATGGACTCTTGATTCGTGGAGATAAAAATCCAAATACCAAAGGTCTGTTCAAAGTTTTGGAAAAACATGGTGTGAAAACATCGTGGTCAGAACTTGAAGCCGGTCTTGGCAATGGTTCGATCAAATCCGTGGTGGTTGCGGGTCCTGAGAACTTGCAATTTTTCCCAGACATGGCAGACAAAGTGAAAACTCTGTCAAAAGCACAAAATGTGATTTGGTTGCAGTCGCCACGTTTTGCAGGCCTTGATGAGTTGAAAAACAATGTGTGGATCATTCCGATGAAATCTTACGTCGAAAAAGACGGCACCTTCATCAATCACGCAGGTCTTGAGCAAAAGTTCAAACGCGTGACCACGGTGGTTTCTGAAGCACTGACTTTGACTGAAGCTGGGGATTTGCTCGCAGGTCATCATTTGTTGATCAAGCCGGCACTGAATACTTTGGTGGAAGCCGAACGTCCGGAAGATCGTGTGATGCTGGAAAATCGTAAGAAAAATGAATTTGTTTTTCGTCGAGGTGAATTATGAGCGTCGTTCAGAAAAATACATCCGAAACCACGAAATGGTTTTTACCGGGAATTCTTGTCGGTCTCGGAATCACTTTCAAGCACTTAGCGAAGAACTTGCTGAACCAAAAGAAAATGATGACCCTCAATTATCCCGAGCAGAAGTATGAATACTCGCCGCGATTTAAGGGCAATCACATTCTGACCGTGAAAAAAGATGGATCACTTCGTTGCACAGCTTGTATGTTGTGCGCGACCAACTGTCCCGCCGAATGCATCACCATCGTGGCTTCCGAGCACGAAGATCCCAGCGTCGAAAAATATCCAATCAAGTATGAGATCGATATGCTTCGCTGTGTGTTCTGCGGATTTTGCGAAGAGGCTTGCCCTGTGGACGCCGTTCGCATGGGCCCTGAGTGGCAAACTCCCGGCGTGAACGGTGCCAACTTCAATTATGGCATCGAGCAACTGGCCTATCGCCCGCAACTCAAAGGCGGAATGATGTCTTTAGTTGACGACGAAGAACGCCACAAATACGGGATCTAACGGGTACGCCGTACGTTGCACCGAAGGTGCACTTTTAGTGCACGCGGAAGCGTCGCGCAAATCTTTATTGTCGACAAATTCTTTTTAAAACATCGAGAGCGTTTTGATCGCTGCTCTCGGTGTTGGTGGTGTCAGTCGCAGGATTATATCCGTGTTGCTCAACCATAGTGATCGCGTGGCTACAACCTGTTGGTGTCCAACGAGCTTTTGAATCCAGTGTTAGCTGAGTTAAATAAATCATCGTGTCGTCATATCGATAAGCTTCTTGCAGTTTGTTGTCGGTGACCGAAGTATTTTTCAATAACACTTTCAAGCCAAGTCCCATGCGATAGCGAGTGTTCTGAATCGCTTGAAACTTATCTCGGTTGGTCGCCTCGGAATCAAGATACGAAAGCAAACCATTCATTTCCACACGCATGTCTTCAATCGAAGTGATTTGTCCCTCTTGCGCAGGCTTGCGCTCTTTCAGATATTTCATTGCCGCCGCTTTCGCTGCAGCATGAGTCGTCTTGTCTTTTTGCGCTGTCGTCGTTGTGTCAGCTGAAGCACTCAGCGAAAAGCCAATCAAAAATATAAAAATAAATTTTAATGGTGAATGAAGCATCCGCGGACTCCTCCTGGCACTTGTTTGCCTATGGTCGCCATACGATCTACGATTGAGGGATAATAGATTGACGTCTCACGCCTTCGGGCATCGCTGCTGTTTCCTGGATTTGGGTATAACCGCATCTCTTTTGAAAGAGCCGTCATAAACTTGGCCAGATCATCTTTTGAAGAAAGATGCCAGTTTTGTTGGACAGCGGTGCGAAGTAATTTTCGCAGCGGAGTTTCCATTCCGGCAGAACCCGTGTTGTGAGACCAAGTCATCAACCCCGATAAAAACGCCTCACGATACTTCGGTGAAAATCCAGCGATCACATTTTGATAAGCTGGATTTTCAAAAATACCATTGAGGTAGCGACGGTTGCCGGCTTGATAAGCGAAAGTATAAATAAAATTACGCAGAGGATTGTTGTCACTCAAATTAATGCGTTCACATGAGTGTGATATTGACGTCTTTTTATTCCCATCCATCGGACGACTTAAAACCTTAGCCAGTGTCTCTTTGCAAAGCGGGTTACTAGATTTAGCCAGATATTCTTTCAAATCTTCCATGCTTTTATTCACGCCATCAATAGCTGGCTGAGTGAATTGGCCAGGTCCGCCGGCGCCAGTGGGACTTAATGCATTCACATGAAATCCAGATTCTGTATTGATCATAGTAAAAATTGAAAGCGCGGTGATCCGGTTGATTTCTGGATCTGAGCTTCCTGAGACATAACCTGAAAGGCAACTAGCAACGGCATTGAAGGATTGAGTCGTCACATTGACATAATCTTCCGAGACGCAAGCTTTCTTCAGATGAGGAGCATTTCGAGCATCGTTGTCTGAGCTGCACTGACGATAGGCTTCGCTGGCATTGAAAGTTTCCATGCCTTTTTGAAAGCACTCCGGACGAATGGCGCCAAGGTCTTGGCCATTCGGAGCAGAGAGAACCTGAGACATCACCGGATTGTTTTTCAAATTTTCCAAAGCGGATTCCATGTAATCATTTTTCGAGTTGCAGGTTTCATAAGTTAAAATTTTGGTCGAGCATTCTTTGCAGATGGGGCCAGGATGTAAAACTTTTTGAATGTCATCGTTGATCGATGAAATGGCATTCAGAGTGCCTTTTATCAAAGTTTTGGAATCGATACCTTTGCCATCCACTCCAGCGCTCGCAGCTCCTGCGGTTGTTTGTGGTGTCGAGCTTGGCTCGCGCTCGCTGATTCCGGAAGCTTCGCGAGTGGTTTGTGCTGCTTGCGCATCTTCGGGAGAAGTCACCGCTGCCGTCTTTTTCGCAAAGTCAGCAGCTTTTGATTTCGGCGAACTCATCCAGCGACTCAAGAGTGCTTTTCTGGCGTCGACATCGCCATGGACGGCATAGAGATTCATATTTGGATTTTTGGTATTGTAGTAAACCCAAACGCAGCGATCTCCAGAGGAGGAGTCCAAAGTTTTCAAGCACACGCCATAATTTTTTGTGTGCGGGAAATATTTTGTTTCAACGACCTCAGCTCGTGTGCCAGGTTTAAGAACGGAAACTTTGTCATTATCTGACGGGCGAAAGCTTGCTTCGCTGCGAGCATTCAACCACGAACGAATTTCCACCAAATCATCGGCTTGCGGAGCAGTCATCGCCGCAAAACCCACGCTTCCCAAAAGAAACACGAGGCTTAATCGCAAAAAATTTGCAGCGGACGATCGGGTCATCAGAACTCCTGTTTTTTTATCGGCAAATCATCGGAAAACTGTGGGAATTCTCGTTTTAAGGCGAAGCCTTGAAAGGAAACTTAGACCAAGGTCAAGGTGTCTGGAAAATCCATGGTCGCGGCAATGACCCTCTTCTGCAATCAAGGTAAACTTTCAAGAATGAAAGTCGATTTTCTGCCCGCCGAAGCTTGGGAGTCCATGAACGAAAAAGTTCATAAATTCCTGCAGATTCCCGGCGACAATCAGTTGCGTTGTTATCCCGGAGTCTCGGCTGCAGCTTATGAAGTGGCTATGGGCGCGACCCAATTTTATTCGCACAAGCGTAGTGTCGGCATGGTTTCAGGTCACACTCACGTTTTCCAGAATGTGCTGCCGTACTTGTACAAAGAAGGTTATCAAGTTCAATTTTTAGAGCCGCACAAAATAAATCGCGGTAGCTCCACAGCTAGTTCTGATATCAACGCGTGGGTCGAGTCTCTCAAGAAAGACACCAACTTTGTTTTTCTCGCCGAAGATCATCCGATCACCGGCGAAAATTTTGATTGGGACGAAATTGATCAAAGACTGAATGAGAAAAACATTTATTCTGTGAGAATTTCGCATCATCGGCATTTCTAT